>JACXTT010000081.1_pt1 | contig 138855 bp, 118 predicted proteins | sample 9270951 | NCBI WGS metagenome assembly JACXTT01 (sample SAMN15532306, study PRJNA645909) | rock metagenome | isolation source: weathered quartz diorite | place: Puerto Rico | collected 2017-06-21 | reverse complement strand
TGGTTAGAAAACTTTAACTTTGCCAACCTTAAGAAAGCCGTTGATGTTATCCAGAGTCGATTTATTACCGAAGCATCCGGTGGTATAACCATTGATAATATACGTGGTTATGCAGAGTGTGGAGTTGATTATATATCGGTTGGCGCGCTAACGCACTCCATTAAAAGCCTCGACCTAAGTCTTAAAGCTATCTAAGCTCCTGAAGTAAGAAATGCTTTATCGTTTAGATTTAATGCCTAAGGTTTAGTATTTAATATTTCATGCCATAGCAATTTTATAATATTTAGTCTGAGGTTGATGATGTTATCAACCTCAGACTAAATCCAGATTTAGTTTTTAAAAACTATTGGCATACCTCAATGGCATGATTTCATCCTGCCGCCCGGTGATGAAGCCGCACAGGCAGAAAAACAAGAGGTTAAACAATCAGATGCTGGAACAGACCATACACGGCCCAGGTTATCTGTACATTGACAGCTAACCGCTGCTACATTTCCTCCATTAATTTTGCTCATTTCGATTCGGCTCAGTTTGCCCTCAAGGCCTGCCAGTCTCATTTTCTTTTCCATTTTTTTAGTTTTAAGGTTTTCGGTTAATGATGTTTTTTCGGTAAATGCAATTAAAGCTTAGGCTTTTTAAAATTAGCTGCAAATTTTTAGTAATCAAATTGTTGATTATTCACAATTGAGGATAATATCTGTACGGGCGATTTGCAGATGGTTAATGAAGTATGACCAGGGTGCTTTAAAATTAAGTGTGTATTATTACTAATTGTGAGGGCGTATTTATGCTCACTAAATACGTACAGGTTGTAATGTTTAACCAAATTTAGTTGGCTTGAAACTTTTAAAGGCGATTTACCTGAGTATTTAGAGTTTCGGCTTTAGTTACCATATCAATTTCGTAATATTGCAGGGAAATGATTACCGTTTATTCAGTTTCAGCACTCATTCTGGCTTATCTCTGCGGGTCTATACCTACAGCCGTTTGGATAGGGCTGGCTTTTTATGATATTGATGTTCGTGAGTACGGCAGCGGAAATGCCGGGGCAACTAATACTTTCAGGGTGTTGGGTAAAAAGGCCGGTATACCCGTGATGCTGTTGGATATTTTAAAAGGATGGACGGCTACCAACCTGGCTTATTTTATCGGTGTATCAACCACCGGGCCGTCTAATTCTATAGCTTATACCAATTACGCGCTTGCTTTAGGTATTGCTGCGGTAATGGGGCACCTGTTCCCGATTTTTGCAGGTTTTCGTGGTGGAAAAGGTGTGGCTACCTTATTTGGAATGATTTTGGCTATTCATTTGCATGCCGCTTTATTATGTGTTCTGGTATTTGTAATAGTGCTTTTAACTACGCGTTATGTATCGCTTAGCTCTATAGCTGCAGCGTTTACATATCCTATCGGAGTTTCGTTTATTTTTCCTACGTCTATCCGATCGGTAGTTATTTATGGTATGTGTATATGCTTGCTCATATTGGTAACGCACCAAAAGAATATCGAACGCTTACTAAAAGGCACCGAGTCGAAAGTTAATTTTTTAAAGAAGAAAACTACCTGATCATCATGAAAAAATTCAGACCTGCATTTGCTCTGATATTGATCATTGCATTGTATTCCTGTTCAACAGTACCGCTAACCGGTCGCCGCCAATTAAGTTTGGTGGGCGATGCCGATGTAAACCAATCGGCCGCGGCAAGCTATAAGCAATTACTAACAGATCCTAAAACAAAAGTAATTATCAGCGGTGCCGACGCGCAACGTATAAAAAGAATTGGTGCTAATCTTTCGGCGGCTATTGAGCGTTACCTGCAACAGAATGGTTATGCCAATCAATATAATTTTCAATGGGAATTTAACCTGATACAAAGCCCTGAAGTAAACGCCTGGTGTATGCCCGGCGGTAAGGTTGCCGTATACAGTGGCTTGTTGCCCGTAGCCAATACTGATGCTTATTTAGCTGTGGTTATGGGGCATGAAATAGGTCATGCTATAGCCCGGCATTCGGCAGAGCGTATTTCACAGCAAATGGCTGTGCAGGGCGTAGGTGGCGCGGTTGGTGTTGCCACGGGAGGGCAGTCGTCGGCTACGCAGGGTATTATCAATCAGCTTTATGGTGTTGGAGGTAATTTGCTGTTATTAAAATATTCACGTAATCAAGAGTCTGAAGCAGACCGCCTGGGACTTACCTTTATGGCCATGGCGGGTTACGATCCGCACCAGGCTGTAGCATTTTGGCAACGTATGGCGGCACAGAATAAAGGTGGAGCCCAGCCCGAACTTTTAAGTACTCACCCTGCCGATGCAACCCGGATACAGGATATCCAAAACCGGATACCCGAAGCTATGAAATATTACAAGCAATAAGATGTCGAGCGGTGAATAGTGAGTTAGAATAAATTTTTAATTTGCAGGGTATCCATTTACCGTTCACTACTTAACTTTCCACTCAGCAATCATCATGCCCAAACGTCAGTTTCTGAAAGCGCAGTGGAAAAACCTGGTGATGCTGAATTACGAGGTTGATCCGCAAGTATTAGACCCCTACATACCTCCAGGTACAGTACTCGACCTATGGCAGGGAAAGGCGTTGGTAAGTATGGTAGGTTTTGTATTTGCTAATACCCGTGTGTTGGGCATCAAATGGCCTGGACATATTAATTTTGAAGAGGTAAACCTGCGCTTTTATGTAAGATATTTTAACGGTAACGAATGGAAACGAGGTGCCGTTTTTGTAAGCGAGATAGTACCCAAAAGCATGATAGCGCTCATCGCCAATAATTTATATAAAGAACATTACAGCGCGATGCCCATGCTCAGTTCAGTTGTTCTTACCGGGGATGGACATACAGAATTTATGTATGAATGGAAATTTAAAGGTAAATGGAACAAGCTTGGTGCCACAGCGAATAACCAATTAGTAAATATTGAACCCGGTAGCGCCGAAGAATTTATCCTGGAGCATTACTGGGGTTATAATAAGCTATCTGATTTGAGCACTATGGAATATCAGGTGGAGCATATCTCCTGGCAAACTGGTGCGGTTAAAGCCTACGTGTTTGAAGCAGACGTTGCCGCACTTTATGGTGAAGCCTTTGAACCTTATCTGAAAAAAGAACCTGTATCGGTATTTTTTGCTGCCGGATCTGATATTAAGGTGAGAATGGGTGATAAGATAGTGATTACACAGGAAGCTTTATAAAATTATCGAAAACGCGTCATTGCGAGGTACGAAGCAATCTCTACATAGGCCGATAAATCATACATATCCGCTCTGTATAGCATAGAGATTACTTCGTACCCTACAGCAATGACGGGAGGTTTTCTTACTTCTTTCCTCCCAAAACCTCCATAACTGCCTGTGCTTTGAGCAGGCATTCTTCATATTCTTTTTCCGGATCGGCATGGTAAGTGATCGCGCTGCCGGCATGGAACGATAGGTATTGTTTTGCCGAATTGTACAGCAGGGTACGGATAACCACATTCAGATCAAAATCATTATCCGGGCTCAGGTAACCTATCGCTCCGGAATATACACCCCGCTTACTGCGCTCATATTGTTCCATCAGCAGCATGGCGCTGATCTTAGGCGCTCCTGTCATGCTGCCCATGGGAAAAGTGTTTTTAATGGCTTGTATGGCTGATAGCCCCTCTTCGAGCTCGCATACTACAGTTGATATCATTTGATGTACATATTGAAAACTGTGAATACCAAATAATTCTTCCGTTTTAACGGTGCCTTGTTTGGCAGACCTGGTTAGGTCGTTCCGAACAAGGTCAACTATCATTACGTTTTCCTGGAGCTCCTTCGGGTGATTACGGAGCTCTTGTTTGATCAATTCATCGGCCTGCAGATCTGCACCTCTTTTGGCGGTGCCCTTTATAGGCTGTGATACCAGTTTATTGCCTCGTTTGGCCAGGAAACGCTCGGGAGATGCACCCAATATATAGTTGTCTCTCCATTTGAAAAAAGTGCTGAAGGGGGTTGGCGAAACCTCATTAAGTTGTGTAAATATACCCGACGGATCTATCTGTGCATGCTCGGCGAAAAACTCCTGGCAAAAATTGGTTACATAGATATCTCCCCGGTTAATATGTTCCTGTATACCCTTTACCGCATCTATATATTCCTGTTTGTTAAAGCGGGATTTTAATGTAATGGCGGACTGCTCTTCATGAATAATTAGTTCTTGTTGGCTGATAAGATCAAAAATCTGTTCAGGTTCATCACTAATAATTTCAGTTTTACCATCCTTAATAATAATAAGATGTAGGGGGGTAAAAAAATAGAGATCCGGGAATTGTAAACCATCCGGATTGGCAGACGATAGCTGTTCTGTTTCGTTCTTCAGATCATAGCCTAAAAATCCGGCTATCCATCCCGGGTTATTTTGACGGAAAGCTTCCAGCTGATCAAAAGCACTCCCGACCTGTGCTGTAACCTCATTTTTTGCCCCGATAGCTATTAAAGTATCAAATTTGCCATAAGGGTCATTAAATCCGTTAGAGTCAAGGTAACATGCCGCATCAAATGATGAGGCCCATTGCAGGGCTTTTTGTTTAAAAAGGGGAAGGTCTTGAACAGATATAATCACAGGACAAAAATAAAAACAAAAGTAAAAAGGCCGCATTATGCGGCCTTTTATAATAATATAACTAATGCCAGTAAGGCATCAAATTCTTAGTGCATTACCAGGGTTTGTTTCCTGTCTGGTCCTACAGATAGATATTTTACTGGAACACCCAGTTCTGCCTCTAAATAATCAATATATAATTGTAGTTTGGCAGGGATCTCAGAAAGTTCGGTTATACCGGTTATATCTTCGTTCCAGCCGTCAATTTCTTTTAAAATTGGTTCAGGGCTAACCGAACAGATATCGTAAGGCATGTAATCAATTTTCTCGCCTAAATAGTTGTAATGGGTACAGGCATATATTTTATCAAACCCACTTAACACATCGGCTTTGGTCATTACCAATTGGGTAACGCCATTAAGCATTATAGCGTATTTTAAAGCCGGCAGATCAATCCATCCGGTACGACGTGGCCTTCCGGTGGTCGCGCCAAATTCATGGCCTGTCTGGCGTAATTCTTCGCCTGTTTCGTTCTCCAGTTCGGTAGGGAAGGGGCCACCGCCAACACGTGTGCAATAGGCTTTAAAAATACCTATCACTTCGCCAATTTGTTGTGGCGCTATACCTAAACCTGTACAGGCTCCGGCAGCTGTTGTATTTGATGAGGTAACAAAAGGATATGAGCCAAAGTCAATATCGAGCATAGCTCCCTGCGCACCTTCGGCCAATACTTTTTTACCTTGTTTGATGTAGTTGTTAACTAAATGCTCAGAATCAACCAACGGAAACTGGCGCAGCAGATCAAGTGCTTCAAAAAATGCAGCTTCGCGCTCAGAAAAATCTGCAACTTCTCCGTATAATGCTTGAAGCATAGATACATGCTTATCCACCAGTTTCTGGTAGCGCTCTTTAAAATCTGGCAGCGTGATATCACCTATACGTAAACCGTTACGGCCGGTTTTATCCATATAAGTTGGACCGATACCTTTTAAAGTAGAACCAATTTTGCCATCGCCCATTTTTTTCTCATTGGCGGCATCAAGCAATTGGTGTGTTGGTAATATGAGGTGAGCCTTTTTAGCTATCAGCAAATTCTTTTTTGCTAATAGGTCATGCCCGGCATCTTTCAGTTTTTCTAATTCTTTTTTCAGGGTGATCGGGTCGATCACCACACCATTACCTATCAGGTTCATGGTATTCTCGAAAAATATACCTGAGGGAATGGTATTTAAAACGAATTTTTTACCGTCAAATTCCAAAGTATGCCCGGCATTGGGGCCGCCCTGGAAACGTGCTATCAGGTCGTAACCTGCACTAAGCACATCAACAATTTTTCCTTTACCTTCATCGCCCCATTGGAGGCCTAATAATACGTCAACAGCCATTTATGTAAATTCAGAGTATGATATTAAGGGGGGCAAAGTTATGCTTTTCTATCACAATTACCGTCTCTTAATTTGGTGCAATTGCCATAAAGATTAAGGGAGTGGTGTTTGATGTCGAATTTCAGGATGTCGCCCATCATGCTTTGTATCTGCTGTATGCGCGGGTCGCAAAATTCAACCACCTTACCGCAGTCAATACAAATGATGTGATCGTGCTGCTTATAGCCGTATGACTTTTCAAACTGGGCCATGTTTTTACCAAACTGGTGTTTGGTCACCAGATCGCACGATACCAGTAGCTCCAGTGTGTTATATACGGTAGCACGGCTTACACGGTATTTTTTATTTTTCATGTGGATGTATAGAGATTCCACATCAAAGTGATCGGTACGAGAATAAATTTCTTCAAGTATAGCAAAACGCTCGGGCGTTTTACGCAGGTTTTTGTTTTCAAGATAAGCCTCGAAAATTTTTTTAACCAGCGCTATTGTATCCTGTTGAGGCATAATTGTCTATTAAAGAGCCAAAGTTATTAATAATTTATAAGTAAATGAATAGAATCAAAAGATGTGGGTCAAGAAACAAGGGTGAAAGCCAAGAAATGAGAATTAAGAGACAAGAATCTTGTTTTGCATTTAAGCAACTTGATTCTTATCTCTTGATTCTTGACTCTATGATTAAGAAGCTTTTTCAATAGCCGAGTCGAAGCGATTAACGGCGGTAATCCCTTTAACCAATTTCAGGTTTTTGATCAGGTTATCTAAATGCTCGGTATCATTTACATATACCATGAGCGAGCCTTCGAAAATGCCATTATCACTATCAACCGTAATGGAGCGGATATTTACCTTAAAATCCTGCGATATTACGGTAGTGAGTTTATTAATCAGGCCCACATCATCGATACCTGTAATGCGTAAGCCGGTTAAAAATGCAAGCTCCTGTTGATTTGTCCAGCGAGCCTTTACAATCCGGTAACCATAGTTGGCCATTAGTTTGGCCGCATTTGGGCAATTGGTGCGGTGAATTTTAATACCATCGCTTACCGTAACAAAACCAAATACATCGTCGCCGGGGATAGGGTTGCAGCAATTGGCTAGTTTATAGTCAATTTTTTGCATATCCTCGCCAATCAGCAATATATCGCTATCCTTGGCCTTGATGTTGCGTAACAGGCTGTGAACCTGTTCCTGCTCAATTTTATCCTGTGGTTTATTTTCAATTACTTTTTCTGAAGCCTGGTAATCTTTCAGATCCTTCATATCAATAATGCCTTTAGCAATATTGTAAAACAGGTCCTGGGTTGTTTGCAGCTTAAAAAAGTAACTCAATTTATGTATATTTTCGGAATTGTAGGTGATCTTGAGCGATTTTAGCTTGCGTTCTAGTATCTCCTTGCCATCTTCGGCAATTTTCCGTTTTTCTTCTTTTAATGCGGATTTTATTTTGGCCTTGGCTTTCGCAGTGACCACAAAGTTGAGCCAGTCTTCCTTTGGTGTTTGCTTGCCCGAGGTAATGATCTCTACCTGGTCGCCGTTTTGCAGTTTATAGCTCAGCGGTACCAGTTTGTGATTTACTTTGGCGCCAATACAACTGGCACCTACATCGGTATGTATTTCGAAGGCAAAATCGAGCGCTGTAGCATTTAAAGGCAACTGTATCAACGCTCCCTTTGGCGTAAAAATGAAGATCTCATCACTAAAGAGGTTCATTTTAAAATCATCCAGGAAATCGAGCGCGTTGGAGTCGGGGTTTTTAAGCATATCCCTAACCTTTTGCACCCATTGATCAAGACCGCTGTCGGTGGTTGATTCTTTATATTTCCAGTGTGCGGCAAAACCCTTTTCGGCAATCTCATTCATTCGCTTGGTACGAATCTGTACTTCAACCCACTGACCGCGAGGGCCCATTACGGTGGTATGGAGTGATTCGTAACCATTAGCCTTAGGAGATGATATCCAATCACGCAATCGATCGGGGTTAGGGCGGTAAAGATCGGTAACTATCGAATAAGCCTTCCAGCAGTCCGCTTTTTCATTTTCAGGAGCACTATCCAGTATTACCCTGATGGCAAAAAGATCATATACCTCTTCAAAAGGTATGGATTTCTTTTTCATCTTATTCCAGATGGAATGTATGGATTTGGGACGCCCGAAAATATCTGCATCAAGACCCTGTCCAAGTAATACTTTTTTTATCGGTTCAATAAAATCGCGGATAAATTTTTCACGTTCAGCCTTTTTTTCGTTGAGCTTAACCTTTAAAAACTGGTAAGTTTCCCTTTCCATATATTTCATGGACAGATCTTCCAGCTCGGATTTTATGGTGTATAAACCCAACCTATGTGCCAGCGGAGCGTACAGATAAACGGTTTCTGACGATAGTTTAAGTTGCTTATCGCGCGGCATAAACTCCATGGTACGCATGTTATGCAGCCGATCGGCAAGTTTGATCAATATTACCCGTACATCATCGGCCAGGGTAAGCAGCATCTTACGGAAATTCTCGGCCTGTAAGGAACTGTTGGTGTCAAATACACCGGATATTTTGGTAAGGCCGTCAATGATCTTGGCTACCTTTTTGCCAAACTCCATCTCAATATCGTCCAGCGTCATGTTGGTATCTTCAACCACATCATGCAACAGGGCACACACAATGGAAGTAGTACCCAGGCCTATTTCTTCGGCCGCTATCTGCGCCACGGCAATAGGGTGATATATATAGGGTTCGCCGCTTTTACGGCGCATGTCTTTATGGCTTTCCAGTGCCATATCAAATGCTTTACGGATCATGCGCTTATCGCCCTTTTGCAGGGTTGACTTACAGGCGCGCAGCAAAGCCCGATATCTTTTTAATATCTCATTTTTTTCCGCTTCCAGGTCAATCACTAACTCTTTCATATGCTGATATTAATGGTATTTGTTGATAAACTTGTAATTATAAATTATTATTACACATTATATGGAAATACCACGAAAAATTGCTTTAATTTTGTTTTAAGTAAAATTATGAAATTTATTGGTTTTCTGTTTCTGTTTTGTTTTAGCATCATGGGCTCGGTACAGGCCCAGACAGATAAACCAGCACCTGTAACTTTAGGCAAAAATGATACCATCAAAACGGCTATGACCGATCTTGACGGCGAATTGGTGCCCTGGATAGTTACTCCCGAGGTGAAAATTGTTGATACACGTATATTTGCCAGTGATGCCGACCGTATGGCTTATAACCGGTTAAGATATAATGTGTTCAAAGTGTTGCCCTACGCACGTTTTGCAGGGCAGCGTTACCGCCAGTTACAACGCGACCTGGCACTTACAGGTGATAAGCACAAACAGAAAGAGTTGGTAGCCGCCTGTGAAAATGAAATAAAAACATTGTTTAACAAGGAAATAAAAAATCTGACAATTAGTCAGGGTGAGGTATTGATTAAGCTGATTGACCGCGAAACCGGAACTACCAGCTATACCATGGTTAAAGAGCTTAAGGGTGGTTTTAAGGCCTTTATGTTTCAGTCAGTGGCCAGCATATTTGGCCACAATTTAAAGGAAACCTACGACCCTGAAGAGCAGAAAGATATCGAGGCCATATTGAAACAGGCCGGATATAATTCCACTAACAATTAATAATGGATAACAATAGTATCTACAAGTTTGATGTACAGACATTGAACGGAGAAGAGATTAGCCTTTCGGCCTATAAAAATAAAGTCCTTTTAGTAGTTAATACCGCTTCTCAATGCGGTTTTACCCCTCAGCTTAAAGATCTGGTGAGCCTTAAAAATCAGTTTAAAGATACCGATTTTGAAATACTTGCTTTTCCCTCAAATGATTTTGGCGGACAAGAGCCTTTAGAAGGGGCAGAAATTGCCACTTTTTGTGAAAATGTGGGCGCCAATTACCCTGTATTTGAAAAGATAAGGGTGCGGGGGCCTTACGCTCATCCCCTATACCAGTTTTTTGCCAATAAAAAAGATAACGGTAACCTGAAATCTGTCCCAAGATGGAACTTTCATAAATTCCTGATTGACCGTACCGGTCATGTAACAGATTTCTATTATCCCTTTACCAAACCTACATCTTCAAAGATCAGGAAAAAGATCGAACGCCTTTTACAGGCGGCTTTATAATTCAACACATATTTATGCTTAAATTAGATATATTAGTTTTATCGGTTCATCCCGATGATGCCGAACTTGGATGTTCCGGTACTATTTTAAAACATATTGCCCAGGGTAAAAAGGTAGGTATTATTGACCTTACCCGTGGCGAACTAGGCACCCGTGGTTCGGCTGAGATCCGTGACCAGGAAGCAGCGGCTTCGGCAAAAATATTAGGATTAACTATCAGGGAAAACCTGGGTTTACCCGATGGCTTTTTTGAAAATACCAGGGAATATCAGCTAGAGATAATTGCCGCCATACGTAAATATCAGCCTTCTATTGTAATAACCAATGCCTATCATGACAGGCACCCTGATCATAAGCGAGCCGGTGAGTTGGTAGAAACCTCGGCCTTTTTATCGGGCTTACGAAAAATCGAAACCTCTGCAGATGGCGTTTTGCAGGATGCCTGGCGTCCTGATCTTGTTTTACATTTTATACAGGATAACTATATAAAGCCCGATATTTTAATTGATGTGACTGAGTATTGGGATAAAAAGATTGAAAGCATCCATGCTTTCGGATCGCAATTCTATAACCCTGAGTGGGAGGGTGAACCACAGACCTATATATCTTCACCAGAGTTTATTAACGTTGTTGCAGCCCGCGCTATGGAGTTTGGGAAAAGCATCTCGGTTAAGTATGCGGAAGGTTTTACAAGTAGAAAAATTTTAGGGGTGGATAATTTATTTTCGTTAAAATAATATCTTTATTAATCTATAATAAATAAGCCGCAGGTTATATAACACTGCGGCTTAATAATAATATGTAAGTAGTTTAATTATTAGGCTTTTATGTATTCGAAGCGATTGTTCTCGTTGCTTCTTTCTCTTCTCAGTTTGTTTTCGTTAGCCAGTTTTAACAAGATGCCCGATAGTTCTGATGTTTTGAAATCAGAATCAAACTGATCTTTACAATAGGTCGCGATGGCTGATATGGAACGCGAGATATCGAAAAAGTCCGTACCCAATAACTGATTAAGTATTTTAGTAGCACCTGGCTTTTTACGGCCTGGTATACCAAAATTTTCATCATCTGAACGTATTCTGCGCCCTTTTTTCAGGAATAGTTCAGCTCCGTCTGTATCCACTCTATCAGATTCAATCATTACATCTAATAACCGATCGATAATCCGAACCTGTACAGATTCTGATTGGAATGAATTAACAACTTCCGCTACTTCAACAAGTTGTTTTTTTAATTTCTCTATGTGTTTGCTCATGACGTAAAAAGATTGATCCGTAGTCTTTTAATAGGGGGATATTACAAAAGTAACGGAAATAATAATTAAAAATATAGCGTATTTTGTCTAAAAAATAGTATATATTAATATATCACTCCTTTTTACCCCTCAAAAGTATCATTTCACCCTTTCAGAAGCATGGTTGGCCACATATTAAATACAAAAAGCGTTTATTCTATTGAATAATCAATTTGCCTGTAACGATATTATTGAATTATTATAAAGTGTGCGATATTCTTTCAAGCATGGCTAGCCCGATGTCAATGTGCTCTTTTTCAATAATAAGCGCCGGTCTGAAACGAATGCTTTTTTCGCCGCATCCCAGGTACATGATATTATTTTGCAATCCTTGCTGTATAAAAGTATCCCGCTTATTTTTATCAGGAAAATCAAAAGCAGTTAATAAGCCTTTACCGCGAACATTACTGATAATGGGAGTACGGGAAGCTATATCGGCTAATTGCTCTTGCAAATAGTCGCCCATTTTGGCAGCATTATCACACAGGTTATCTTCTTCCATAATCTCCATGATCTTTGATGATCTTACCATATCTACCAGGCTGCCACCCCAGGTAGAGTTAATACGCGATGACACCCGGAAAACATTATTCTCTACTTCGTCAACACGGTTGCTGGCAAGTATGCCACATACCTGCATCTTTTTACCAAAAGCCAAAATATCCGGCCGGGCCTTTTCGCCAAAATGCTCATGACACCAGAATTTGCCTGTTAGGCCAACGCCTGTTTGCACTTCGTCATATATCAGCATGGCTTCGTATTCATCGGCCAGCTCCCGTAGTTTTTCCAGAAACTCTTTGCGTACATGGTTGTCGCCTCCTTCTGATTGTATGGGCTCAATAATAATGGCACATATATCATCCTTATTTTCGGCAAAGGCGGTCCTGATCTGCGAGATGGAGAACTGCTCCCTTTGTACCAGGTCGTCATGATTGGCATCGCTGTAAGGGAAATTTATTTGTGGTACCGATACCCGCGGCCAATCGAACTTGGCAAACCATTTTGTTTTATTGGGCTGGGTATTGGTTAAGCTTAAAGTATAACCCGAGCGACCATGAAAAGCATTTTCAAAATGTAATACTTTATGGCCTTTTTCTTTTGTGTAGCCCTTTGCAAAGTTTTTCTGTACTTTCCAGTCCATAGCAACCTTAAGCGCGTTCTCTATAGCTAATGAGCCCCCTGCGATGAAAAATGCGTGCGGAAGGTAGTCCGGGATACCAACGCGCGAAAAAGTTTCAACAAACTGCGCGTATTGTGTGGTGTAGATGTCGGAATTTGACGGGTTGGTTAACGCGGCCAGCATCAGGTTTTTTTTGAACTCTTCATCATTTACCATTTTAGGATGATTATAGCCTAAAGGAACGGAAGCGAAGCAGGTGAAAAAATCAAGCAGTGTCCGGTTATATTTAGCATCGTAAATATAAACACCCTTACTTTTTTCCATGTCAAACGTAAGATCAAAGCCATCGGCAAGTACATGCTTCTGTAACGAAGCCTGCACATTTTCGGGAGAAACAAGTAGGTTGTACATATAAATTTGGTTTATACAAATTTACTAAAATGTGCCTAAAAATAAAAATTAGGCGGTTTTTGAACCGATTGGCGAAAAAGTAACTTTAAATTGTTTAAAGTTACTTTTTGTACCAAAGCCAAAAGTAGTATAGTGAGATGACTACCAGATTTTATTATCCGGGTCTCCAAATAATGCGCAAAATCCGACAATGATATTCTCCAGATGCTTGGAAAATAATGAGTAATTTGTTTCGGGATAACAAAGGGTATATCGTAAATTCGGATAACCCGATAGCTATACTAACTGCTATTAAGAAATACGCTATGTTACAAAATCGTGTCGATCCGCAGGGAAATATCATCAAAACGAGTGCCCGGGGAGCCTGGTTAGGCAATCGCGGGCAGCTGCATGGCGATACCAAAACTATATTACGTCCTTTTAAGTTGAAGGCCTGGCTGATCTGTGTGCTGGAATTTAAAGGCAGGCACCGGCAGGTAATGGCGCCTAATTTGTACACCGAATTGTTCTTTTTTGATGAAGCTACAGCATTTTCAGCTGGTCACCGGCCATGTTTTGAATGCCGCAGGGATGATGCCAACCGTTTTAAAACCGCCTGGCTCAAAGGTAACCCTGAGTATGGATTTGACGCAAAAGTACACATCGGAGAAATAGACGAGATTATACACCAGGAACGGATTGGTAAGGACGGCAGGAAAATAACATTTGAAGGCTTTATTAAGGATTTGCCGGAGGGTGTATTTGTTGAAATCGACGGAAATCCTTATCTTTTTGCCAATAAAACGATGTGGCACTGGACATCCTTTGGTTATGAGGAGGGGGCTCCGCTGCCTGCATCAGAAAGGGTTACGGTGTTAACGCCTAAGTCTGTTGTTAATGCGTTTAGCTCGGGTTACCGGCCGCAAATAGGGATTGAGGGTTTGAAGTGAAAGATTGGTGGTACCTATCGTATAAACCCCTCCCGTGGGGAGGGAATTGGAAAATAATTGATCCGGACTGAGAAAAGCGGGGCCAGTGCGATTCCTTCCCTCGGGAAGGGGGGAAGGGGTTTTTTCAATGTGTTTTTTAGAATATAAAATCTACTGCGCTTTGCGGGTAGCCTGTTCAATGCTGTCCCACATTTGGTCGGGTATCATTTCCAGGCCGCTGAACTGGCCCGCGCCTTGCAGCCATTCGCCGCCATCTATGGTGATCACTTCCCCATTGATGTAGCCCGAAAAATCAGATACCAGGAATGCCGCCAGGTTGGCCAGTTCCTGATGCTCGCCAACGCGTTTCAGCGGCACGCGGTTTTTAAAATCAAATTTTTGCGCCATATCGCCGGGTAGTAAACGCTCCCATGCACCTTTGGTAGGGAAGGGGCCCGGTGCTATAGCGTTGGTACGGATACCGTGACGGCCCCATTCAACCGCTAATGACCTTGTCATGGCCAGTACACCGCCTTTGGCACAAGCCGATGGTACTACGTAAGCCGAACCTGTGAAGGCATAGGTGGTGATAATGTTGAGGATGCTACCGGGTATTTTTTCGGCTATCCAGTATTTGCCCAAAGCCAGCGAGCAATTGGCAGAGCCTTTCAACACAATATCAATAACGGCCGAAAAGGCATTGGCCGAAAGGCGTTCTGTAGGCGAAATAAAATTGCCCGCGGCGTTGTTCAGCAAAGCATCAACGCGACCAAATGTAGTGATGGATTGCTCCAGCATTTTTTGCACGTCATCATAATTGCGTACATCGCAGGCAATAGCTAACACTTTGCCGCTGGTTTCGGCTTCCATTTCGGCTGCGGTTTTTTGCAGTATCTCCAACTTACGACTCGTGATCACCAAATTGGCACCCAGTTTTAAAAAGTAAGTACCCATGGCTTTACCCAAACCTGTACCGCCGCCGGTTACAATAATGGTTTTTCCTTTCAGTGCATCGTCCCTTAACATACCTGTAGTTACTGCTGTGCTATTGCTCATGTTTTTTCTTTTTGAGAGGCAAGAATCGAGAGTCAAGAATTAAGACAAAAACATCTTTCAAACTCCGTGTTTTTAGATCGATTAGAAACTTACGAAGTTTTTAAAACTTCGTAAGTTTGATTACGGTGTAAGTATCTTCTTGATTCTTGACTCTTATCTCTTGATTCTTTTTTAAGCTGTACTTTTTGATTTCAAATTCTGGATTAACATTTGCAGACCTTTGCGTACCTCGGGTGCCCACCATTGGGCCAGCATGTGGTTTAGGGCCGTGCTTTGGTCGGCGCTGAGCTTGGTTATGAGCTCATGGCGCAGGTTTAGCTTGCTTTGACTCCAGGTAACCTGGTTAAGCTGCATATAGGTCCTGATCTTTCTTTCGGCAGTGGTCAACAGGCTATCGGGGGCGCTTACCTCATCTACCAAACCAACTTCCAGCGCTTCGTTTACTTTCAGAAGTTTGCCTTCCATCAGGTATTGATAAGCCCTGTGCTGCCCCAACCAAAAGGAATAAAGAGTAGCCACGCTATCGGGCACAATAATGCCTACCGGGATCTCATTTAAGCCGATAATAAAGGCGCCTTCGGCCATTACGCGGTAATCGCAGCAAATGGCCAGTACGCAGCCCCCTGCCGGACTATGGCCGCTTATTGCCGCTACCATAGGTTTTTTAAAGGCTACTAACGATCGCTGCAGCGACAGGAAGTCAGTCCACAAAGCGCGACTTTGATCTTCGTTATAGTCATAAGCTTCAATCAGGTCGATACCCGATGAAAAGAAGCCCGGTTTGCCGGTGATGATGAGTCCGCCTACACTGGTATCGTTTTCCAGTGTTTGTACAGCGGTTATCAGCTCTTTAACCATCTGATGATTAATAGCATTTGACCGGCCCCGATCGAGCGTTAAAATCGCCAGACCGTTGTTTATCGTTAATTGGAATGTTGTCATGCTGTAATGGTTTGTTGAGGGAGTCAAGAATCAAAACAAAAGCACTTTGCCTGTTCGATATTTCTCAACGTAACTTTTTTTCCTGATTCTTGACTTTTATCTCTTGCTTCTAATCAATGTACCAGTGACGGGTTTTCATGTTCTTCGCCGGAATAGATCCTGTCAATTTCGGTTTTATATTTTTCCATGATCACTTTTCGTTTCATTTTGCCGGTAGGGGTAAGCTCGCCACTTTCAATCGACCATTCTTCGGGTAGTAAAGTCACTTTTTTTACTTGCTCTACATGGTTAAACTCGGGGTTAAAGCCATCAACTATAGATTTATAAAGTTCAATAACCCGTGGATCCCTAATGAGTTCCTGGTGCGATGTAAAAGAGATATCGTTTTTGGCGCACCAGGGTTCCAGATTGGTATACGAAGGAACGATGAGCGCTGCGGTGAATTTCCTTTCGGGGCCAACCACCATCATCTGTTCAATAAAATGATTCTCTTTCATCTTATTTTCAATAGGCATCGGGGCCACATATTTACCGCCAGATGTTTTGAAGATCTCCTTTTTACGATCGGTTATTTTCAGGAAACCATCTTTGTCCAGCTCGCCAATATCGCCGGTGCTAAACCAGCCGTCTTTAATTACCTCGGCGGTCATTTCGGGGTTTTTGTAATAGCCCACGGTAATGTTGGGCCCTTTGCAGAGTATTTCGCCATCCTCGGCAATTTTAACCTGTACACCGCTGATCAGCTTGCCTACGGTGCCGAATTTGCGGCCGGTATTATAACAGTTAACCGCAATTACCGGCGATGTTTCTGTAAGGCCGTAACCCTCCATCACTACCATGCCGGCGGCAGTAAATATTTTTTCGAGCTTGATAGGGCAGGCAGAGCTGCCGATAACGATAGCCTTTACATTACCGCCCACGGCTTCGCGCCATTTGCTGTACACCAGCTTATCAGCAATGGCCCGTTTAATTTTATACCAAAGACTTTGATTTTCGATCTCGAATTCTTCAGCCACTTTTATCGACCATAAAAAGATCTTCTTTTTGATACCGGTGAGCTGCTGCCCGGCTGCCATAATCTTCTCGAATACTTTTTCGAGCAGACGGGGTACGGCGGTGAAAATATAAGGTTTGGTCTCTTTCATGTTAGCGCCAATGGTATCCATGCTTTCGGCATAGGAAATGGAGAAACCATAAAAGAGGTAGATATAAGTACACATTTTTTCGAAAATGTGATTAAGTGGCAGAAAGCTCAGCGCCTGTTTCCGTTCAATCGGAATCTGGTTAAGCACTTCGCCGGATGATACCACATTACTTACAATGTTTTTATGGGTAAGCATCACTCCTTTAGGGCGGCCTGTAGTACCCGATGTGTAAATAATAGTTGCTACGTCATCCTCACTAATGGTTTTGCTGATGGCCGATAAGCTGTCGCGGTAATCCTCTGGCAGTGGTTTTAGTAACACCGTCCAGTTGGGGCAATTATCAAGGTGATCAAAAGTGTAAATAGCCTTTAGCGATGGTATATTGGCGCATACGGCGTTTACTTTATCATATAGCTCCTGGTTGCTGATGAACAGGTATTTTACCTCGGCTTCATTCAGGATCTGTTCCAGTTCCTTCGGGTTGCTGTTGGGATACAAAGGTACCAGGATAGCGCCGGTTTGCTGTACGGCCAGATCGGTAATAAGCCATTCGGGCCGACCATTGCTGATAAGCCCAATTTTATCACGACTTTCGGTAGTGCCATCACCGCCCGAAACACCCATATCTAACAGGGCCATGGCTAACTGGTAGATGAGGGTATGCGTTTCCTGTGTGCTGTAGGCTCGCCATACACCATTCTCCTTGGCATTTAACAGATCGGTCCGGGGCTCCCGGGCCTGAATCTCCATGCAATCAAACAATCTTGCCACTTTTTCCATGTTATTTTAGTATCAAGTAGTTAGTATCAAGTATCAAGACACTCGTTTTATATTGAGTGTTGTTTAGTATCAAAGTGCTTGTTTATGTATCAAGTATTCAAAGTCGTGATACTTGGTACCAGCTACTTGATACCCAAACTATAATAATTCAAAAATGCCCGCTGCGCCTTGTCCGGTGCCTACGCACATGGTCACCATACCGTATTTTTTGTCTCTGCGTTTCAATTCGTTAAAAAGCTGTACAGATAGTTTGGCGCCGGTACAACCCAGTGGGTGACCCAGGGCTATAGCACCGCCATTAACGTTGATGCGATCGATATCCAGATCCAAACCTTTAATAACTGCCAATGATTGTGATGCAAAGGCTTCGTTAAGTTCGATCAGGTCGATGTCTTGCTGTTTCATGCCTGCCTGTTTCAAAGCTTTAGGAATGGCCACCAGCGGCCCGATACCCATAATGCGTGGCGGTACACCAGCAACGGCATAGTTTACCAACCGGGCTATAGGTTTTAAGTTATTAGCTTTTAAAAAACGTTCACTTACTACCATCACAAATGCCGCTCCATCACTTGTTTGGGAGGAGTTACCTGCGGTTACCACACCTTTGGCGTCAAATACCGGTTTTAGCTTGGCCAATGCTTCCAGGGAAGTATCGGCGCGTGGACCTTCGTCGGTATCTACTTTAAAGTCGCGGTTTTTCTTTTTGCCGGTTTCGTCAACATAAGTTTCAGTAACATTTACGGCTACTATCTCATCCTTAAACTTGCCTTCTTTGATAGCGTTGATGGCTTTTTGGTGCGAGTTATAGGCAAACTGGTCCTGCTCTTCGCGGCCAACTTTATATTCTTTGGCTACGGCTTCGGCGGTTAAACCCATACCCCAGTAATAGTCGGGATGAGCCAGGGCTATATCGGCATTAGGCACCACGCGCCAGCCACCCATAGGTAGCAGACTCATGCTTTCCACACCTCCGGCAATGATACAATCGGCAATACCGCTGTGTACTTTTGCCGATGCAATGGCGATGGTTTCCAGTCCCGATGCGCAATAACGGTTTACGGTCATGCCCGGTACTTTATCGGTATCCAGCGCCATGAGCGATATCAGTCTGCCCACGTTCAAGCCTTGCTCGGCCTCGGGCGTAGCATTCCCTACGATTACATCCTCAATCTGATCCTTATCCACATTAGGTACCGATGCCATGAGATGTTTAATCACATCTGCGGCAAGAGTATCCGGCCGGGTAAATCTGAAGCCTCCCCGGGTTGCTTTTCCAACTGCGCTGCGGCTTGCAGCCACTATGTATGCGTCCATATTTTTAGCCCCCTCTAAATCTCCCCCTGAAGGGGGAGACTTTTTGTTTTTTTTAAATTATCTATTTCTAAACCCTGTTTTTTTTAAGCCCTCTCCCTTTAGGGGAGGGTTTGGGTGGGGCTCAGTTCCTTAACACTTTACCTCCTGTTATGATCGACTGGATACGTTCCAGCGTTTTGCGTTCGGCGCAGAGGGAAACAAAGGCTTCCCGTTCCAGACCCAGCAAATATTCTTCGCTCACCAATGAGGGTTGCGACAGATCGCCGCCGGCCAGTACGTAGGCCAGTTTCTGCGAAATTTTCACGTCGTGCTCGCTGATATAATTACCGCTGTACATGGTGTTGGCGCCTACATAACCCAAGCCAAGGGCCTGTTTGCCTAGCACCCGGATATCGGTACGCTGAACGGGTTGTACATAACCCTCATCGGCCAGTTGCAGGCAATGTTGTTTGGCTTCGGCCAACAGGCGGTTTTGTGACACTACTACCACATCGCGACCTTTTTTCAGATAGCCATGTTCAAATGCTTCGTACGCCGAGGTAGATACTTTGGCCTGGCCAATGGTGAGGAACCTGTCGCGGAAATTATTCAGTTCGATGTCGCCATCCTGCAACTCGTCCGACAGGCGCAGGGCAAACTCCTTGGTGCCGCCACCGCCAGGGATGAGGCCAACGCCAAATTCTACTAGACCCATGTATAATTCGGCATGGGCAACTACTTTGTCGGCATGCAGGCAAAGCTCGCAGCCACCACCCAGGGCCATCTGGTGAGGCGCAGCCACCACCGGGATGGATGAATAGCGGATACGCATCATGGCGGTCTGGAAAGCTTTGATCACCATATTGAGCTCGTCAAATTCCTGCTCCACGGCCATCATAAATATCATTCCTACGTTGGCTCCTGCACTGAAGTTGGCGCCTTCGTTCGAAATCACCAGACCTTTGTAGCTTTTCTCGGCCAGGGTAATGGCTTTGTTGATGCCCTCTATCACATCGCCGCCAATGGTGTTCATTTTGGTGTGGAACTCCAGATTGATGATGCCATCACCAATATCGGTAATGGTAGTGCCCGTGTTTTTCCAGATAGTATTGGCTTCGCGGATATTGCTCAGCAGTATAAAATTCTCGGTGCCCGGAATTACCTTATATGTTTTGGAGGCGATATCATAATACTGACGGTTACCGTCGACTATCTTGTAAAAGCTTTGAGCGCCGGAGGCCAGCATATCATACACCCATTGGGCAGGTTTATTGCCAGCAGCTTCCATCGCTTTCACGGTGTCCGCAACACCAAGAGCATCCCATTTTTCAAATGGGCCTATTTCCCAGCCGAAACCAGCGGTAACGGCAGCATCTATTTTATAAAGCTCATCGGCAATTTCGGGAATGCGGTTGCTGGCGTAGGCAAAAAGCTGGTAAAAGGTGCTTCGGTAAAAATCGCCGGCTTTATCTTTTGCTGCCAGCAGAATTTTTAAACGTTCCTTTAAGCTATCTACCGTTTTGGTAATATCCAATACCGGGAATTTTACTTTTTGCGATGGTTTGTATTCCAGCGTTTTCAGATCGAGCGCGAAGAATTGATTGGCGCCATCTACCTTTTCTTTTTTATAAAAGCCCTGACCGGTTTTGCTACCCAACCAGTTGTTTTTCAACATGCCGTTCACAAATTCGGGAATAACGAACAGATCTTTTGCCTCATCATCGGGCGCGTTTTTGCTGAGGCCGTTGGCCACATGAACCATGGTATCCAAACCCACCACATCATTGGTACGGAAGGTAGCTGATTTAGGGTGACCGATCACCGGGCCAGTCAGCTTGTCGACCTCTTCTACGGTCATGCCGGTTTTTTCGACATAATGCAGAATACTCATGATGGCGAACACACCGATGCGGTTGCCGATAAAGGCAGGAGTATCTTTAGCCAATACGGTGGTTTTACCCAAGAACTTCTCGCCATATTCCATCAGGAAGTCGACCACTTCGGGTAATGTATCTTTTGTAGGGATGATCTCCAATAGTTTTAAATACCGCGGCGGGTTAAAAAAGTGGGTACCGCAAAAATGCTTTTTAAAATCATCGCTGCGGCCTTCGGTCATCAAATGGATAGGGATACCTGAGGTGTTGGAGGTGATGAGCGTGCCCGGCTTGCGGTGTTTTTCGACCGTTTCAAATACCTGTTGTTTGATATCCAAACGTTCCACTACTACCTCTATAACCCAATCGCATTCGGCAATTTTGGCCATATCATCCTCAAAATTACCGGTGCTGATGCGACGGGCAAATGATTTAAGATAGATAGGCGACGGGTTTGATTTTAAAGCAAAATCAAGCGCGTCGTTAACAATTTTATTGCGGATTTTTTTATCGCCTGCGGGGGCATCCTTGGGTACAATATCCAATAGCAGTACCTGCACCCCGATATTGGCGAAATGACAAGCAATACGGCTGCCCATTACACCCGAGCCCAGAACGGCTACTTTTTTTATTATTCGTTTCGCATTCATAGATTGTGTTTTATTAGAATCAAGAACCGAGAGTCAAGAATCAAGAGAAAGAAAATAATTACACATAGCTTTTATCTTGATTCCTGATTCTTATCTCTTGACTCTTTCTCGTTATTTATTCCGTCCGTTCCCAAACGGTTGTGCGGCCAAACAGCGATACGCCGATGTAGCCGCGGATTGATAATGTTTTGCCTTTGTAAGTGATATTGCAGGAGTAGGTTTTGCCGTTTTTAGGATCATAGATCTTGCCATCGGTATATTTGTCGTCACCATCGGGTACAAAACCTTCCAGGATGTGTAAACCTATGATAGGCCTGGTGCGCAGCTTTTCGTCTTTGTTTTCTTCATCAACTTTAGGTTTGCCGTTTTTGAGCGGCTCCTTAAGCCATATTATTTTACCGTTAAATTTACCGTCTGTACCCTTGCTGATCTGTATTTTGGCGCTTTTGATATCGTTATACCAAACCCCTTCAATTTTATCGGTCTGGGCCTTGGCGGCTAAGTTTACAGATACTACGGCGAGCAGGATCAATACAAAACGGGCGAAATGCTTTTTAGGTGATGACATGGCTTTTTTTGATGCTATTGCCGGATAATTAAATATGTCTTTTTTAAAGCCGCCAAATCACCGTATATACAACGGCAAATCAGCATCCTTTTTGCAGGAGACAAATACAACTAAGCGACAGGGTTAAAAAAATAATTTAGTATTGGTTTACAGTAAGCAAATATCCTTTTTGGCAAATCTTAACAAAGGGCCAAATGGCGGAAACATTTGTCAAAATTTCGGAAATTCTATTTGTGTTGCTGTAAATTGGTTTATTTAAAGATAGGGGTTTTCCGCGATTATTTTTACGGTACTTTACTTTCCTGACAATCTGCTTACCAGATCAATGTATTGCCGGCGGGCATCATCAGCCGTAATACCTTTTAAATTTAACCAGGCGTCATATTTAGCTTTGGCCACAAAATCAAACATCCCCGGAGGATTCTCTGTGTTGATGTCGCCTTCGGTGGCTTGTTTATACAGACTGTACAAGCGCAGCAGCGTTTCATTATCGGGTTTAGCGGACAGCGTTTTGCTATCAGCTACTGCATTTTCAAAAAGCTCTTTTTGATCCATATTTATTTGTTTTGATTTTGTGATTTGGGGAGTTCTTCCACATAATCGTCGCTTTTGGGCGCTTTGGTAAATAATTCGCTTAGTTCAGGTGGTAATGGGGTTAGTTTGCGTTTTACGGTATCTATCCAGGCACCTTGTACTATAATCACGGCGGCTTTAACGCCATCGCCACGGTATACTTCCTGCCTGAACGTCCAGCGCGAACTATCGGCCCGGGAACTGATCACTTCACAGGTAACTTTGACATGATCATTAATGGTGATCTCGCGCAGATAGTTTAATTCTTCCTTAAACAATACCGGACCTATTTTAAGTTCAAAAAGTTTGGTAGGCATCGAGCCCAGGCTCTCCAGCAAATTTAACCTGGCCTGCGCGGCAACATCCGCATAGGCCGAATGCCGCATATGCTGGTTAGCATCCAACTGCGCCCATATTACTTGTCCTTCATAATAAACATTCATCGTTTTACTTATTTATGTTAGCGACGGTTTTTCAAAAAGGCTGTCATGCTGAGCTCCGTCGAAGCATGGCGAGCGGGCCTCTGCGCTCAACCCTTCGACGGAGCTCAGGGTAACACCCTTTTTTTATTTGCTATGTCTTTTCCTTAGTCATTACCCTCCAAAAGGGATGAGGCTTTACTTATGGTTTTGCTTGAAATTCTTCACCGCTTCGGTAAGGCGCGGTAAAATTTCCAGCGCGTCGCCTACTACACCGTAGTTGGCTGCTTTAAAAAATGGTGCTTCCGGATCTTTGTTGATCACGACGATAGTTTTTGAACCGTTAACCCCCGCCAGATGCTGTATAGCACCCGAAATACCTACGGCTATGTACAGGTTAGGCCGTACGGTACCGCCGGTTTGACCAACATGCTCATGGTGCGGGCGCCAGTGTGCATCGGCCACAGGACGGGAGCAGGCGGTGCCGGCGCCCAGTTCTTTGGCCAGATCCTCGATCAGGCCCCAGTTTTCAGGGCCTTTCATACCACGACCGCCAGATACTACCAGTTGCGCATCAGCCAATGGAATTTCCCCTTTGATCAGGTTGACTTCCTTAACCTTTACGCCGAAATCTTTATCGCCAAAACTTACATCCAGTTTTTCGATAGTGGCCTTGCCATCTCCTTTACTTAATTGGAAAGTGTTCGGCATCAGGGTGATCACTTTTACATCACTGGTGATATTCACAAAGGCAAAAGCCTTGCCCGAGAATACCGCTTTTTTGATCACAAAACCTTTATCCAGATCGGGATAGGAAAGCGCTCCAGCCACCAAACCGGCCTTTAGTCTGGCCGATAAACGTGGTGCAACCGCACGACCATTAATATCATGCAAAGCGATGATGATCTTGCTGTCTTCCTTTTGAGCAGCAGCTATTAAGGCGCTGGTATAAGCCCGGGCATGCAATTCATCCAAACGGGCATCGGCCATATGGAGCACCTTTTGAGCGCCGTATTGGCCCAGATTTTCCATTTCGCTATCGGCAAGGGTACCCAGTACAACAGCGCTTACTGTTGTGCCCGTTTTTTGGGCGATACCGGCAGCATACTGCACGGCTTCCAGACTTTTCTTTTTTATATTTCCTTCGGTATGTTCTACCAATACAATTACAGACATTTTTTATAGGTTTTAAGCCTCACCCTGCCCTCTCCAAAGGAGAGGGTTCTCTTGTGAGATTACTTTAGATTTTGAAAAATCACTAATTCACTAAATCAATAATTCACTAATTAAATTATATCACCTTCGCTTCGGTGTGAAGCAGCTCTACCAACTCATCCATATTATCAGCACTAACCATTTTTATACCGGCTTTTGCTGGTGGCAATTCGTAGGATAAAATTTCGGTCACAGCGCCAATAGTTCCTGGTGTAACCACTTTTAGCGGACGGGTTCTGGCGGCCATAATACCACGCATGTTGGGTATCCGGGCTTCAGCCACACCTTTCTGGCAGGCGATCACTATGGGCAGGCTGCAGGTATCCGTTTCTTCACCACCTTCTATTTCGCGTTTTACGGTAGCGGTATTGCCTTCTATCTGGATGTCACTGGCAAAGCCTATGTAGTCGGTATCCAGTAATTCGGCTAGCATGGCGCCAACAGCTCCGTTGTTATAATCTATGGATTCTTTACCGCATAATATCAGATCGTACCCTATGGTTTTAGCATATTCGGCTATGTAATTAGCAGTTTCGTAAGGATCGTGACTGTCGGCATCTATGCGGATAGCTTCGTCGCCGCCTAAGGCCAACGCTTTGCGGATCACCGGTTCGGTATCTGCCTTGCCTACGGTTATCAGGTGTATGTCGCTGGCTATTCCTGCCTCTTTAAGTTCCAGGGCGCGCACCAGGGCGTACCATTCGTCGTAAGGGTTTATTACAAAGGTAACACCCTGGTTATTGATAGCTGTATTGTTATCTTTTAGTACAATTTTGGTGCTGGTATCCGGCACCTGGCTTATACACACTAATATCTTCATGTTTTTACTTTAGGTTATGCGGGTTTGGAATCAAGAGATAGGGGTTAAGAGTCAAGAGATAAGAGCCAAGAACCAGGATAAAAACATACCATATCTTACTGTGGCTGTCTTGATTCTTATTTCTTATTTCCTGTCTCTCTTAAAAAGCCCCTCGGTTCTCCCCACCGGCCTGGTAGGGGAGAATCTCGGTCCTCTTGTCGGGAAGCGTCGAGTGCATAGCACTCCCTTTCCTCTGGAGAGGTCGGGGTTGTCGTTAATAGCAATATTTATTTTCTTCGATCAGTTTGGCCGCGATGTTTCTGCGGGCCAGGATGGTGTTGATATCTTCGGTTTTGGTGAAGCGTTTCAGGCCCATCAGCATCATCCTGCGCTCATCGCCATCGGCAAATGAATTGATGGCCTCGCGACCAGCCTTGGCTATATTGCCGGCTGCATCGTTGATGTAAACCCGCATGATATCCAACTGTTCTTTAACGGCGTCTTCGCCTTTTAAGCTTACCAGTTTTTCAACGCGCAGCTGTAATGATTCGCTTACGTAAAGCTCTATCAGCATATCGGCCAGGTACATCAGTACTTCCTGCTCTTTACCCAGCTGGGTCATCAGTTTTTGCACTGCCGAGCCGGCCACCATTAAAATGGCTTTTTTGAAATTGGCTATATATTTTTTCTCGTGAGTGAATAAACCTTCATCATCTGAGCCTCCAAAATCAGGCACGCTCATCAGTTCGCCTGCTACTTTCTGGGCTGGACCCATCAGATCGAGCTCACCTTTCATCGCGCGTTTCAGCATCATATCTACAGTGAGCATGCGGTTAATTTCGTTGGTGCCTTCAAAAATGCGGTTGATGCGGGAGTCGCGATATGCACGGTCCATCGGCGCTTCGGCGCTATAACCCATACCGCCATAAATTTGTACACCTTCGTCAACCACATAATCCAGTGTTTCTGATGCATGTACTTTAATAATAGCCGCCTCGATGGCAAATTGTTCAGTACCTTTCAGTTTAGCCTGGATGGCGTTCATACCCGATGCTTCGTACATTTCGGTAGCCTCTTCCATGTTTTGGCTGGCACGATATATAGCCGATTCGGACGCGTAGGTGCGGATAGCCTGCTGTGCAATCTTATAGCGGATAGCGCCATATTTGGAGATCGGTCTGCCAAATTGTTCACGCTCGTTAGCATAGCGGATGGCTGCTGTAATGACTTCTTTACTGGCACCTACAGTAGCACCACCTAATTTGATACGACCGAGGTTGAGGATGTTAACCGCTATTTTGAAACCATTCTGTCTTTCGGACAGCAGATTTTCAACCGGTACTTTGCAATCATTAAAAAACACCTGGCGGGTTGAACTGCCTTTGATACCCATTTTGTGTTCTTCAGTATTGAGGGATAGGCCTTCAAAACCTTTCTCTACGATAAAAGCACTCAGGTTTTCATCGTTGTCGATCTTAGCGAACACGGTAAAAATATCGGCAAAACCCGCGTTGGTGATCCACATTTTTTGACCGGTGAGCAGGTAATGTTTGCCATCGGCCGAAAGTTTTGCCCGCGCCTTGCCCGAGTTGGCATCAGAGCCCGCACCTGGTTCGGTAAGGCAGTAGGCGCCTTTCCACTCGCCGCTGGCCAGTTTGGGGATGTATTTTTCTTTTTGGGCATCGGTGCCGTAGTATAAAATAGGCAGGGTGCCAATACCAGTATGGGCCGAAAATGCTACGGAAAATGAATTGCCCGCGCCCAGTTTTTCGGTAACCAGCATGGAAGTTTTAAAATCTTTACCAAAGCCACCGTATTCTTCGGGGATGGAGATGCTCAACAGTCCAAGTGCTCCGGCCTCTTCCATCAGATGGGGCATCAGGCCCTCTTCCTGATCGTCAATACGAGCTAAATTGGGAGCTACATTCTGCGCCAAAAAATTGGTACAGGTTTCCGCAATCATCAGTTGTTCCTCGTTCCATTCTTCCGGAATGAAAACACTATCAGCCTGTGTTTCCCTGATCAGGAATTCACCTCCTTTTAAGGCTTTTATTGATTCAGTTTCACTCATAGTTATGAATTTTTTGGTATCAAGTAACTAGTATCAAGTATCACGATTTTGAATGCGACTCAGATGTACTTAAGTGTCTTGATACTTGATACTAGCTACTTGATACTAATTGGTTTTATAATCAAAAGTAAAATTAGAAGCGTTGCCCACCGAAAAAAAGGGCAGCAATGCGGAGGTATTGGTCAAAAAGTCGGAAAGAGGGAATGGTGGAATGAATAGGGAGATCCTGGATAGGCGTTAAAAGTGGGTTTACATAAGTTTACATAATTTATAATTGATTTTTATTTATATATTTGATAATCAATATTTTATGTATTTTTTATCATCAAATTATGGGTTTTCATGTAAACCATGATTTGATCTTTCACGGGTTATTACTTTTCAATTCTTTGGCTTTATTCAAATCTGCTTCGGCCAATTGCTTTTCTCCTGTTTGCTCATAAATCTTTCCCCGGTATTCATAAGCTTTGGGATCATTAGGGCTCAATTCAATGGCTTTTGTATAATCTTTGAGCGCAAGTTCATTTTTTCCGATAAGGGCATAGCCTCTTCCGCGAACGTAATAGTTTTCCCCGTTCATCGGATCAAGCTCAATAGCTTTGTCCAGATCTTTTTTTGCTAAGTCATATTTTCCATCGCGGGTATAAACCTTTCCGCGACTGCCATAATAATCGGCTGTTTTAGGGTTCAGTTCAATGGCCCTGGTGTAATCAGCAATCGCTAGTTTAAAGTCGTTTTTCAGAAAGTGTACTGCTCCGCGGTTGTTATAACTTCCATCATCTTTGGGGCTTAGCTCGATGGCTTTGGTGTAATCTGCTATGGCTTTATCATAATCATTATCCATGGCCATATAAGAACTTGCCCTAAGCTTATAAGCTTCAGAATCATTAGGACTCAATTCAATAGCCCTGGTTGCGTCTGCAATCGCTTTAGCCGGATCTTTAATTAAAAGATAAGCATAGCCACGCCCACGAAAAGCCGGTTCACTTTTTGGGTCCAGCTCAATTATTTTGCTGAAGTCGTTAATAGCCAGTTTAAAATCGCCTTTGTACATGTAGGCTTCTTGTCTGTTGGTGTAATTTTCTAACAGCTGCGGGTTAAGTTCAATAGCTTTTGTATAATCGCTGATAGCCAAATCCACCTCATTGTGCTTGCGGTGAAGATAACCGCGAACGCTATATACCAAAGCAAATTTTGGATTGAGCTGCAATGCATTGTTCAATGCCTGGAGCGCGTTTTGATCATCTCCTTTTAAGAGATAAGAATGACCCAAACCATAATAGGCCGAATCTGTGGGACTAAGTTTTATGGCATCCTGAAAATGATTGATAGCCTCATCAAAATTCCCCTTAGTAAAATCCTCTTTTCCCTTTTTGTAACTTTCTGCCTGTTGGTTTTTCGCAGACTGACCATAAGCAGATGATGCTACAACAATGAGGCAGGTAATTGTTGCCAGGAGTTTTGTGAATGATTTCCTGTTTTTCATTTTGTGATATGGAGATTATTGTAGTTGTTTCTTTGTACTATAACTGAGATAACACAAAACTGTTGAATTTGTTAATTGAGGTTACTAAAAACGAAATTTTACCTTGCGCCCGTCTGCGATCAACAGGTGTTTAGAAGACTAAAAAAGAGCGAAAGATGGTGCGGTTCCCCTCTTGAGAGGGGTGTAGGGGTGTGTTCTTCAGTTTCATGAACACACCCCTGCCACTACACAAATCTACGCGCCCCCTCTCAAGAGGGGAATCTCGATAAACCAACACGCTTGACGGAAAAAATAGAATTCTGATGGCCTTTAATGCCCGGTAACCACCCTATAATCAGAAGGCGACATGCCGGTATGTTTTTTAAAGTATTTACCAAAGGATGATTGATCAGGAAAATGAATGTTTTCGGCCACGCGGGCTATGCTGATATCATGGTTACGGAGCAGCACTTTGGCCTCGAGTACCACTGCATCGTCTATCCATTCGCCGGCGGTACGACCGGTTACTTCCTTGATGGTTTCGGTAAGATGTTTGGGCGATACATACAATGAATCGGCATAATATTGCACGTTGCGGTGCTCTTTGTAATGATGAAAAACCAGTTCCTGAAACAGCACGTTTAATTCCTGCTTACGGGTTTGCTTGCCTTTGATCATCACATGCTGCTTTTCGTAAATAGATTCAACCTCGTACAGCATCGTGGTAAGCATACTGCGGGATATTTCCATACGGTAGGGATGATGTTCCCGTTCCAGCTTTTGCTGCATCAGCAGGTAAATATCCAGCAGCATTTTAGCATCCTCATGATCCGGATAGATCACCGGGAGCGAGGCACTTTTAAAATAACTGAACGACTCCAGGAAGTGGCTGTTCACATTGTTTTCGGTTAAAAAAGCTTTGGAGAAAACGATGAAGCGACATAAAAAATCTTCGCTGCTGTTATAGATCCGAAGAATATGAAAAGGGGTGGCCAACAGCATGGCATCAGGTTTGGCTTCGTAAACCTGTAAATTGGCTTCTACCAGCGCATGTCCGCGGGTACAAATGCCTATTATATAACCGTCGGAACGGTATGGATATTCGCTTAAACTGAGTAGTTGTTTTTCGTCGGCAATAAAAAATTCAGGGCTTACGCGTTTGTCTGCATAAAGGTCGGCAAATTTGGAAAGGCTAAGCTGAGCGATCTTCTTGCTCACATATCTGGCATTCTTATTCATGTATGGAAAGATATGATTTTATTGTCTAATAATTGATGAAAACTGTTAATTAAACGGTAATAATATTTAATAGTATTGGTATTAATTATACTATGAATTAAGCTTTCTCCGACTTTTTGACCAATACCTCCGCATTATAGCCCTTTTTTTCCTTTCAAAGCAGCTTAATTTTATTTTTTAAATAAATACCGCCTTGTTCTCTCAAAGCAAGCGGCATATTATAAACCAATTATATTTTACTCATGAGAAAACTTATACTATTGCTATTTGCAATAATGCCTGCTATTGCATTTGGCCAGGGTTTCCAGGTTAATCTTCACGGACAGAAACAAATCGGTATGGGCCATACCGGGACCGGCTTGCTGCAGGATGGTGCCTCCGTATTATTTAACCCGGGCGCTGTTGCTATGCTGCCACAAAATTATGTACAGGCCGGCATGAGTCCGCTGTTGTTTAAGTCGGACTTTAACCCCAGCGGTACCACAGATCAGTTTCGTACCAAAAACAAAATAGCCACACCATTTACAGCTTATGGTGTTTGGGGGCCAAAAGATGCCCGATGGAAGATTGGTTTAGGTGTTTATACTCCATACGGTGGTTTAACCGACTGGGGGCAAGATTGGGCAGGAAAGTATTCGCTCGAAAGCCTGAATCTGAAAGCTATTTATTTTCAGCCAACGGTGAGCTATAGAGTAACGGATTTCCTGAGTTTGGGTGCAGGGTTTGTTTATAATCATGGTACGGTTGATCTGACCAGGGCCATTCCGGTGTCTAATTCATCAGGTCAGGATGGGCAGGCCCAATTGAAGGGCAATGGTCATGGATTTGGCTGGAATGCAGGTGCTTTTATAAAAACAGATGTTGGTTTAACTATTGGGCTTGATTACCGTTCGCAGGTGAATACTACTGTGAAAAATGGCGACGCTATTTTCAATGTACCGTCTTCATTACAAAGCAGCTTCCCACAACCTAATACATTTACCACTACGCTTCCTTTACCTTCCACATCTTCTATTGGGTTAGGATACAAGCCATCAAACAAATGGACATTGGCTGTAGATGTGAACTTTACCAAGTGGGATGTGTACAAAACACTTGGCTTTGATTATGCCAAAAACACACCAACATTACAGGATACCTACTCGCCCCGCAATTATAAAAACGGATGGAGCTACCGGGCAGGTGCCGAATATAAAGCCACTGATAAAATATTTGTACGAGGTGGCGGTGGTTACGTAACTACTGCGGTTAGGGACGGCTATGTTACCCCGGAGGCGCCTGATGCCAATCGCTATTATTTAACAGCTGGTTTAGGTTATAAATTAACCAAAAATCTTGATCTGGATGCTTCATTTGAGTACGAACATCTTGATGCGCGCACGCAAACAAACATCGAGTCGCAGTTATCGGGAACGTTTAAAACCAATGTTTACATCCCCGGTTTATCGCTTGCTTATCACTGGTAATATTTAAATTCTAATCAAATGAAAACTTACAGATCATATTTACATATATTTTTAGTTACTGGTTTACTGGGCTTTGGCGCCTGTAAAACCAATATCAATACTCCCACGCCTACGCGCGGAACGGCCGATTTTTCAAGATACATTTCGGTGGGTAACTCGCTTACCGCAGGCTATGCCGATGGCGGTTTGTACCTGGAAGGCCAGCAAAACTCCTATCCAAGTATTATCGCAGCACAAATGCAAAAAGTGGGTGGCGGTGCGTTTACCCAACCATTGTTCAGTGCCGATCAGGCCAATGGATCGGGTTATTTAAGGTTAGCCGGTTTTAATGCAGATGGTACACCAAAAACAGAGCAGGTGACCTCAAATCTGGCGATACGAGGCCAAATTACGATACCTGGTTTTGGTAACGTGATCCTTTACACCAAATATACTGGTGATATTAACAACTATGGTGTACCGGGCATTAAGTTACAGCAAATTACATATGCGCCTTATGGTAACCTGAATGGTTATTTTGAGCGCTTGCTGCCTGGTAATTCGCCAACCAACACCACTACTTATCTTGATTTTGTAACGGCTAAGCCTTACACTTTTTTCACAGACTGGCTGGGTAATAACGATGCCTTACTATATGCCACAAGTGGTGGCGCCGGTGATGTGTTAACCGATAAAGCCGTGTTTTCGCAGTTGTATAATGTATCCATTGCTAAATTAACCCAAAACGGGCAAAAAGGCGCTGTTGCTACCATTCCTGATGTTACTGCCGTGCCTTATTTTAATACGGTAACCGTTGGCGCTATTTTAGCCGGTGTACAAAAAGTCAATCCGGCAGCGAAGGCTTTGGTTATTAATGCGCTTAATGCAGATGGTACCCATTCGCCAAGAGTAGCTACAGCAGCCGACTTGATCGTTCTTACTTTTCCAACCAGTATGATCGGGCAACCGGTGAATACACCCGCCGGACCTCTTCCATACGGTTTAACCCCATATACCCCAATTGATGATAAATACGTACTTGACCAGGGCGAAGTAGCGATGACACAGGATTATGTAAACTCCTACAATGCAACCATTAAATCAGTGGCTTCATCAAAGGGTTTGGCCGTATTTGATGCTTATACTTTTTTAAATAATGTAAAAGCTAACGGGTTAGTTGTTAATGGAGTAAACCTCAGCTCGGCTTATATCAGTGGTGGTATATTTTCATTAGATGGAATACATTTAACACCCCGTGGATATGCCGTTGTTGCAAATGAGTTTATTAAAGCTATCAATAAACAATATAACGCTTCTATACCGCTGGCTAATGTTTCCAGCTACAGAGGAGTTAAATTCCCATAAAAATATTCAAATAACTATTACTGATCTTACCCCAGCCGTTCTCTGAAAAGAGAACGGCTTTTTTTGTTGATAATCTCTATCCCTTTTCAAAACATCTCCTGAAGGTAAAAGATTCTTCGTGGCGTATAGCCGACTCACCCCGACGTCGCTACGCTTGTCACCCCTCTCTCCGCTTCGCGCATAGAGGGGATTTTATTTCTTTCTACCCTCTTTCCAGCGAAGCCGAAGAGAGGGTGGTCCCGCGAAGCGTAGACCGGGTGAGCCCACTCTGCGACATGGTTTTAGCCTGATAAGCCGGGCAGCTACCTTTTGATGGGGTATTCCTTTCTTAAGTCATTTTGATTTACTGCTCCTTAACTAATAGGTAAACTGTGAGCCAGGCGTATCAGGAAAAATATTTTTCATTAATATTTATAATATACTTATCGTAATGATACCCTACAAAAGCACTACAATACTTGTTATTGAAGCGTATTGTGCTGTTTTTAAGCTATTTATAATAAAATATTACATTAGATTTACTTCTATAAAACATACCCTGAATTGCTTATTACTATAACTATTGATATCAATAATTGATATCATAAGCACGCAAAATACCTGCTAAAGGGTGCCTTTTTATTGAAATAGCGTACTAACCAATCATAAATACATTATTAACCACTTAACTCTTAACTTATGAAATTAAATTTTAACTCTTTTCTCCTCTTCCTGGTGTGCTCGGTATTATTTGCCTTATCATCGTGTAAAAAAGATAACCGGGCCGATTTTGGTCCCGTAAATAATAATACGGCAGTAAATAATAAACAAAGTACTAACGCGGTAACAGCTGCCACATTTAAAGTAGTAGCCTATCTGCCAAGCTGGGAAGGTGATGTAAATGCCGTTCAGTACACTAAACTAACCCATATTATTTATGCCTTTATTTCTCCCACAACCAGCGGTGGCTTAACTTCTATCGATAATCCCGGCAAACTGGCCAGCATGACCACGCTGGCACACAATAACGGTATAAAGGCGCTTATTGCTGTTGGTGGTGGTGGCGGCGGTGATGCTTTTCATACCATAGTAGCAAGCGCAAGCTTACGCACCGCATTTGTGAATACGATGGTTAACTATGTAAATCAGAATAATCTGGATGGTGTGGATATCGACTGGGAATTTCCTTCGGCTGGTACCGAAGCCAACAATTTTGCTTTGATGATGCAACAACTGGCTAATGCCATGCACGGCATAGGTAAATTGACATCGGCGGCTGTTATTTCAACCGGGGCTACTTATGTAACGAGCACCACCATGACTTCTGTCGACTGGCTGAATATTATGGATTACGATAATAATAACTTTCAGCATTCTACTTATCAATCGGCAGTTGACTGTTTGAACTACTGGAGTGGTCGCGGTCTGGCATTGGAAAAAACCGTTTTAGGTGTGCCTTTCTACGCACGCGATAACAGGGGCGATTATATCACCAAAAATTATAATGACGTATTGGCTCTTGGCGGCAGCCCCAATTCAGATACCTTTCAAAATTACGGCTATAACGGTATTCCAACCATTACCAACAAAACCAATCTGTGTTTTACCCAGGGTGTGGGCGGCATGATGATATGGGAACTGGCCGGCGATGCTACAGGAGCAAACTCCTTGCTTTCAACCATTCATAATGTCATTGTAGCACACGGGGGTACTACTCCTCCAACAGGGAGCAACCCACCCATTGGCAGCGTAATATCGCTCAAAGGCTTTAACAACGCGTTTGTAAGCGGCGAAAATGGCACACAAGCCATGACTTGCACCCGCACTACAGCCGGCGACTGGGAGCATTTCACTGTTATTGATGCCGGCGGAGGCAAAATATCCTTACGCAGTATGGGCAAATATGTATCGTCAGAGAACGGTACTCAGGCCATTACCTGTAACCGTACCACAGCCAGCGATTGGGAAAAATTCGACTGGATAGCAACTTCGGATGGTAAAGTAACCCTGCGCGGCAATAATGGTTTATTCATCAGCAGCGAAAACGGTACCCAGGCCATGACCTGTAACCGTGCTACTGCCTCTGGCTGGGAAGCTTTTACCGTAGGTAATTAAATCAAACTACTCCTGATTCATACCGGCGACTCACCGCCGGTATGAATTAACTATATCTAACTAACCACTAATCTATTCATTTATGAAAACAAAGTTTAACTCGTTCCTGCTACTTTGTGTGGCTGCGGTGCTTCTGGCACTTTCTTCTTGTCGAAAAGACAACAATTTTTCACCTACTGCTCCAACCCCTTCACCGGATGTACCCAACAGGCAATTAGGTACCTCGGCTATTCCCGCAGGCTTTAAGGTTGTAGGTTACTTGCCCAGCTGGGCGGGCGCTGTTAATCAGGTTCAGTACTCCAAACTTACCCACATCAATTACGCGTTTGTAATACCTAATGGTTCAGGCGGATTAGGTGCCATTGACAATGTTTCCAAATTGCAAAGCCTGGTAAGCACCGCCCATGCTAATGGTGTTAAAGTATCAATCTCTATCGGCGGGTGGAATAACGGCGACGACAGCGGTTTTGAATCTCTTGCCGCCAATTCAGGTACCCGTACCACTTTTGTTAACAATGTGCTGAACATGGTGAACCAGTATAATCTGGATGGCGCAGATATTGACTGGGAGTATCCTAACGACGGTGCTTCGGCCAATAATTACTCAGCTCTGATGCAGCAGTTAAGTACTGCTTTGCATAATCAGGGTAAGCTGTTAACAGCAGCTGTAATTTCCAGCGATGGCTCATCCATCAATGCCAATGTTTTTGGTTATGTCGATTTTCTGAATCTGATGGCCTATGACGGCGACGGACCTAATCACTCGCCATATTCACTGGCTCAAACCTCGTTAAATTATTGGATTGGCAGGGGCTTGCCAAAAGCGAAAGCCATACTAGGTGTACCTTTTTATGGCAGGGAACCTTATACCTCTTATGCCGATATCCTGGCAGGCGGCGGCAGCCCTAACTCAGATACCTGGAACGGTATAGGTTATAACGGTATACCCACCATTAAAAGCAAAACATCACTGGCGCTTAGCCAGGGCGGTGGTATCATGATATGGGAACTATCGCAGGATGCTACCGGGGCCAATTCATTGCTTTCGGCTATTTATGATCAGCTTTCGGGCGGTACAACACCTCCAACCGGCAGCAATCCGCCAATAGGATCAGTGATATCATTGAAAGGGTTTAACAATGCTTATGTGAGTGGGGAAAACGGTGCCCAGGCCATGACCTGTACCCGTACCACTGCCGGCGATTGGGAACATTTTACCGTAATTGACGCAGGCGGAGGCAAAATCTCCTTGCGTAGCATGGGCAAATATGTATCCTCAGAAAACGGCACACAGGCCATCACCTGTAACCGTACTACGGCCAGTGATTGGGAAAAATTCGACTGGGTAGCTACCAGTGATGGCAAAGTAACCTTGCGGGGTAACAACGGTAAATTTATCAGCAGCGAAAACGGTACCCAGGCCATGACCTGTACCCGTGCTACAGCCTCGGGATGGGAAGCCTTTACAGTAGGCAACTAAACAATCCCATATATTAATTATCAATGGAATGCCTGGTTTCGGAGCCAGGCATTTTTTATAGGATCAAAATTTATCTTTCATCCCCAATAAGCCCCAGATGCCACCGCTGTGAACAGCCAGGATCTTGCTGCCGGGTTCAAAATGGCCTTTGCCAATCAGGTCATAAAGAGCGTACATCATTTTACCGGTATACACCGGCTCGATCACGATGCCGGTATCCGATACAAATTTTTTTATAAAATTAATCAGCTGCTCGTCGGCCTTACCATAACCACCAAAATGGTAATCTGTATGGAGATCATAGTCGGTAGGAGTGGTCAGAAAGTGATCGATCTCTTCCCGAATAAAATCACCATTTTTAAATACAGGAACCGCGTGAAACCGGGTTTTAAACTGATGATTGTTTAACCCATTGATAATGCCGGCTGCTGTAGTACCCGTACCACAAGCGCAAAAAATATGATCATAAGTTTCGGTAAGTTCATTAACCAGCTCGGCACAACCCAGGGCGGCTTCTGGTGAAGCGCCGCCTTCGTCAATAAAAAAGGCGTCGTTATCGTCGCCGAAGTACTGAGCAAATAGGGCAGGTTTATCGCGATAGCTATCCCTGTCGGTAAATATTAATTGCATGCCATGCAGTTTGCATAAAAACAGGGTATCGTTGTTTACCTGCTCCCCACGTACTATACCCGTGGCTTTAAATCCGAAACGGGCTGCTGCGGCAGCTGTGGCTAATAGATGATTGGAATAAGCGCCGCCAAAGGTTACCAGGTGATTTTTGCCCTGGCTTTGCGCGGTTTTAAGCAGGTATTTTAGTTTGCGCCATTTGTTGCCCGATATCATGGGATGTATCAGGTCGTCGCGTTTCAGAAAAACTTTTACGCCGTGTGCATCAAACAGCGGGTTGCTGATGGGCTGAACCGGGCTAAAAATTTCAAGATCGATATTCATAAAATAACCTGCTGTTAATGCTATTGCAATATTACGCTTAACCTACCATAAAAAACGATTACTTTTGCCCTCAAATGGCAGACGATACCGAGTTTATAGAGCAGGAAGAACAGGACTTATATGAGCACTTACGCGTTGTGGTTGACAAAGGGCAATCCCTGTTGCGTATTGATAAATTTTTGATGCACCGGGTTGAGAATGCTTCACGCAACCGCATCCAGAACGCTATTGAGCTGGAAAATGTGCTGGTGAACGATAAGCCTGTAAAATCAAGCTACCGGGTAAAACCGCTTGATGTGATATCGGTAGTGTTGCCACATCCGCCGCGTGATACCGAAGTTTATCCCGAAAATATCCCCATCAATATTGTTTATGAGGATGATGATGTGCTGGTGGTTGATAAAGCCGCGGGTATGGTAGTGCACCCGGGTTATAATAACTATACAGGTACGCTGGTTAACGCGCTGGTTTACCATTTTCAGCAATTGCCTACCTTACCGGGTAATGATGGACGACCAGGTTTAGTTCACCGTATTGACAAGGATACTTCGGGACTGCTGCTGATCAGTAAGAACGAACGCTCCATGAACTGGCTGGCGAAACAGTTTTTTGATCATACCATTACCCGTAAATATGTGGCCCTGGCCTGGGGCGATCTGCCCGAAGACGGCACCGTAACCGGCTATATCGGTCGTAGTGTGAATGATAGGCGGGTGATGTCGATATATGATGATCCCGAAAAAGGAAAGTGGTCGGTAACGCACTATAAGGTGTTGGAGCGGATGGGTTATGTTACCCTGATCGAATGTCAGCTGGAAACCGGTCGTACCCACCAGATCAGGGCGCACATGAAACATATCGGTCACCCGCTGTTCAGCGATGCCACTTATGGCGGCGATAAGATATTGAAGGGAACTGTGTTCAGTAAATATAAACAGTTTGTTGAAAATTGTTTTGAGCTGATGCCCCGGCAGGCCCTGCACGCGCAAACACTTGGCTTTTTACACCCGACGCTAAAAAAGCAGATCGCTTTTGAATCGCCTCTGCCAACCGATTTTGAAAGCGTGCTGCAAAAATGGCGTAAATATACGGAGACAGATATGAGACATTAGATGTGAGATATGAGAAAGAACGAAATGAAACAACCACAATGTAAATCTGAACAGAGATCTCATATCTCATGTCTCACATCTCATATCTAAAAGAATGACACCCGTTTTAATCAATTTTAATGGAGATATAATTCCGGCAAACAGCCAGCTGCTTACTATAGCTAACCGGGCTTTTAAGTATGGCGATGGCTTATTTGAAAGTATGCGCTTAATGAAGGGGCAGCTCAAATTTGCCGACCAGCATGCCGACCGCCTGCAGCGGGGTATGAAAGCGTTGAAAATAGACGGTTACTCGCAAATGGATGCCTGGTTTTTAAAGGATATTGCAGAAGAACTAGCCAAACGCAATAAGGTGAAACACGGTCGGCTGCGCCTTACTGTTTACCGTGATGCCGAAGGTTTGTATACTCCATCGCAAAATAAAATGGGCTATTGCCTGGAACTTACCGCGTCCGAAGAACCGCGTTATTTTCTGAACGAGAAGGGACTGATCATGGATGTGTTTAGCGAGCTGCCTAAGCCGTTAAACTATCTGTCGAACATCAAAACCTGCAATTCGCTTATTTATGTAATGGCGGGCATCTATAAAACCCAGAACAAGCTGGATGATGTGTTTTTGCTCAACCAGAACGGCTTTTTATGCGAAGCCAGCAGCTCCAATATATTTATCTATTACCAGAACCATTTATACACCCCGGCATTGAGCGAGGGTTGTGTGGAAGGGGTAATGCGCCAGGTGGTGATTAAACTGGCACAGGAAAACAATATTGATATTACCGAGGCTCAAATAAATCCCGATATTTTATACGAGGCCGATGAGGTGTTTTTAACCAATGCCACCCGTGGTATCCAATCAGTCATGGGCTTTGGCGTACGGCGCTATTTTAACCGCATCAGTAAGGTATTGATGGATGAGCTGAATAAGCTGTAGGGGTAAAAACCTTTATTAGTTTGTCATGCTGAACGCAGTGAAGCATCTGTTTTACAACTGGTATGTTGAAGAAAATCCTTCGTTCCTCAGGATGACAAACCTTTATAACTTACAACTCAGAAGACACCGGCGCTTTAATAGCAGCCAAAATACCATCCCAAAGAGCTATGCGGGTTTGCAGGGCTTCTTTTACGGCTTCTGTTGCTTCCTGCCATTTGGTATCATCATCGCCACAAAGTTCGGCGGTCATTTGATAGGCTAATTGGGAGTGGTGATCACCATCAACCTCAATATGGCGTTCCAGGTAGTATAATAAAATATCAACCTTGCCCGGCAATTGCTGGCTCAATTCTTTTACAATACTTACAAACATATCAGGTATCAGATCCTCGCGGCCAAAGGTAAATACTGCGGCCTGCACGTGATTTTTAGGTGTATCTATCACCTCAAAGGTGTGCTGTACAAAGTTGCGCGCAGCTACCGGGATATCAGCAATAATGAGGGCCTCGTCAATGTGTTTGCCAAAATTCAACTCGTTGAACAGGTTATTAATGGCTACAGCCTGGCTGCCTGCCTGTTGCATGGCGCGCAGATATAGCTCAAAATGACTGGTGCGATTACCTGCTTCATCCACATCGCTCTCCTCGCCGGTAACTATTTCGTTGATGAGGTAACGTGTGTTGGAGTTACCTGTAGGCATCCATGGCGTAACCGTACAGGTTAGTTTTTGTTGCAACGATTTTAACAACGACATAAAATCCCACACTGCAAATACATGATGATCCATAAAAACGGTAAGTTCCTCCAGGGAGTTGATGTTTTTATAAAGCTCATGTTGTATCAGTTGCTCACGCAAAGGCTGTATCTCGGATTTTAGCAGGGTGATTCTGTCGCTGTAATTGGCCATGGATAATAAATTTTGTGGCCGCAAAAATAGCAAACATGGTGATTATTAACGAACTGTTTATTTTATTTTGACTTTGGGTTGATGGGGGAATTAGTTGATCGGGGATTTAATAAAACGGGTTGTCATACTGAGCATAGCGAAGGATCTATTTTACAACATGAATAGTTTACAAATAGATCCTTCGTTCCTCAGGATGACAAATTAATTAGAGTTTTGTTGTATAACGCGCGGAGCGATTACCTCACAACCTCATCCCCCTCAAAAAATCTTCAATACCCATGCGTTTTTTGCCTTCGAGCTGAATATCGGTAACACTAATAAACCCATCTTTAGCCGCAAATTTCAGGTAGGTTTTGTTGTCGGTAAGGAAACCGCCGGGTTGTATGGCGGGCTCGTCTGCCAGCAGTTCCGAACCGTATATCTTTAAAACTTTACCGTTAAGTTCGGTATAAGCAGTTGGGATGGGGCTAAGTCCGCGTATTTTGTTGTAGATATTTTGTGCGGGTTGTGTCCAGTCGATAAGGCAATCTTCTTTGAAAATTTTTGGAGCATGTTTCAATTCTTCGCCGGTGAGCAGGGCTGTTTGCGGGTGTTCGTGGTAACGACCACTTTCAACCGCTTTTACGGTTTTAACCAATAGGCCGGCACCCTTGTTCATGAGCCAATCGTGCAGGATACCGGCTGTTTCATGACCTGTTAAAGTTACTTTTTCGGTAAATAACACGTCGCCGGTATCAATTTCATGTTTCAGGAAAAAGGTAGTAGCACCGCTTTCTTTTTCACCATTGATAAGCACCCAGTTAATAGGAGCCGCGCCGCGGTATTGCGGTAAAAGCGAAGCGTGCAAATTGATGGTACCCTTTGGCGGCATGGCCCAAACTACTTCGGGCAGCATCCGGAAAGCAACTACCACCTGCAAGTCGGCATTAAGCGCTTTTAGTTCGGTCAAAAACTCCGGGTTTTTTAGCTTTTCGGGTTGCAGTACTTTTAGCCCGTTAGCAACCGCGTATTGTTTTACTGCCGATTCGCTTACCTTTTGCCCACGACCTGCCGGTTTATCAGGAGCCGTAACCACACCTACAATGTCGCTGCCTGCTTTAATCAATGCATCTAATGATGCAACCGCAAACTCGGGGGTACCCATAAATACAATTCTCATGCTTTTATTTTTAGTATCAAGTAGTTAGTATCAAGTATCAAGATTGATATCAAATAGTTAGTATTATTGGGGGTATCAAGTAGCTAGTATTAAGTATCAAGACTTTTAAAAGAATCTTTCATAAATAAAATCTTGATACTAGCTACTTGATACTATCTTATTCATATAATAAATATTTGCGTCTTACGGTTTTAAACTTATTTAAACCGGGCTCCCAGCTTTTACGGATCTCTTCCTCGCTTTTCCCTGCTTCTATCTGCTTCCTTAATTCGGGAGTACCTGCCAGCTTGGTAAAATAGGCGTTAAAAAAGTGCGCCTTATCTGGGAATACTTTATATAACTCCATCATCAAAGACAGATCAAGGCGACCTTTTTTCCGGATCATATCTGTGCTCATCCCTTTTAAATCCACACCAAAACATTCTTTGTCTTTCTGCGGTGGATCTTCGCTCATGCCTTTGATACTCAGCGGGGTGAATGAAAAGCTGTATTTACCCTTTAACAAAGGATGGCCGACTTCTAAAAAAGGAAAAAATGTACCACGACCCAGACTTAAAGTTGTGCCCTCAAATAAGCATATACTTGGGTACAGAATAATGGACTGATCGGTATTTAAATTGGGCGATGGGTTTACAGGTAATTTGTAAGGCAAAGAATGCTTGTAATTGGCTACTTTGATGATCTTTAATTTACACTTGAGCCCATCCTTTAGCCAGCCCTCGCCGTTGATCATTTGGGCGTATTCGGCAATGGTCATACCATGACTGATGGGAATAGGGTGCATGGCCACAAAAGCGCGGGGCACGTTGGCAGTATCCAATATCGGGCCGTCAATCAGGTAACCGTTTGGATTGGGTCTGTCCAATATCATCAGTTCGATATTGTTTTCGGCACAGGCCTCCATTACATAATGTAGCGTTGATATATAAGTGTAAAAACGGACGCCTACATCCTGAACATCAAATATCATCAGGTCAAGACCTTTTAAATCCTCAGTGGTGGGTTTATAGTGTTTATTGCCGTATAAAGATATAACGGGTAAACCGGTTTTGGTATCAACATCGTCGTTTACACTGGCGCCGTTACTGGCATTTCCCCTAAAGCCATGCTCGGGTCCGAATATTTTTTTTATGGTGATACCTGCATGCAGCAAACTATCCACACTGGGCTTCAGATTTTTGCCAATAACAGAAGTTTGATTGATCACCATCCCAATATTTTTACCCTTAAGATAGTTAATATACAGCGGAACCTGATCCGCACCGGTAATTATTTTGGTGACTATTTCCTCGTCTGAATTGATTTTTGTTGAGTCGCAATCGGTACAAACAGCCGGGCTACCACATGCCGTATTTGTCCATAAAACTGTAATAAAAGCACATTGCAAAAAAATACGTGTTGTCAGCATAAAATATTATGGTTAAACAATTTTTAAAGTAGCAGGTTTAGCAGCAAAACCGCATATTTGCGAAGGTACAAAAAATCATTCTGCATTGAGTTTCGCCTCTTTTATATCAGCCCGGATAACATTTAAGTCAAAACGCACCTTTTCAAAACTGATTGTTCGTATTGCCATCATCGGTATTATGCTGGGTTTGGGGGTGATGATACTTTCGCTGGCTATTGTAAAAGGGTTTAAACGCGAAATCCGTGAAAAGATCCGCGGCTTTGCCGGCGACATCAGGGTGGTGAAATTCGATCTGAACAGTTCCTACGAAAGCTCTCCCTTCGCGGCCGATCCTAAATTTGAAGCGCGGGCGATGAAAAGTCCGCTGATTACCAGGGTGATGCCTTTTGCTACCAAGCCAGGTATTATAAAAGCAAATAATGAAATAGAAGGGGTGGTGTTGAAGGGTGTGGATAAAAACTACGACTGGAGCTATTTTAAAAAGACCATGGTGGCCGGCGATGTGATTAACTTTACCGACTCGGTAGAAGCACAAAAAGAGATCATGCTATCGCAAACCACGGCCAATCGCTTAAAATTAAAGGTGGGCGATAAGCTGCTGATGTATTTTGTTCAGGAACCGCTGCGTAAACGTCAGTTTAAAATAAAGGGAATATTTAGTATCGGGGTAGAAGAGGTGGACAAAACCTTTGTGATAGGTGCTTTATCTCTGATCAACCGGCTTAATAATTGGAAGCCCGGCGAAATTGGAGAGTATGAATTGCATGTATCTGATTTTGACCGTGTAGATTATGCCGCCAACAAACTCGATGATATACTGCCGGTAAAATTACGCTCTTATACCGTAGGAGAGGATTACCCGGCCATATTTGAATGGCTTAACCTGCTGGATGTAAATTCTGTAGTGATGCTGGTACTGATGGTTATAGTGGCAGTGATCAATATGATATCGGCATTGCTTATCATGATCCTGGAGCGAACCTCCATGATTGGCATATTTAAAGCTATGGGCGCCACCAACTGGAACATACAAAAGGTGTTTTTATTTAACGCAACCTATCTTATTGGTTTAGGATTGCTACTGGGCAATATGTTGGGCCTGGGTTTAGGTTTCTTTCAACAGCAAACCCATTTTTTTAAACTCGACCAGGCATCGTATTACATGACCTTTGTACCAGTAGAGTTTAGTTTCAGTGATATTTTCCTCCTCAATTTAGGCACGCTGGTTATTTGCCTGCTGGTACTCATTATCCCATCTATGCTGGTAAGCAAAATATCGCCGGTAAAGGCTATCAGGTTTAAATAGGGTTTTTCAGTATCAAGTAGCTAGTATCAAGTATCAAGATTGCTTGTATTGAATAACCGCTTTAAAAAGTCGTGATACTTGATACTAGCTACTTGATACTTCTTCCTATTTCTTCCCTGTAAAATTAAATTTCAAATTTAAACCTGCCGAACCGAATTGGATCTGTTGTGAACCCAGGCCGTCAATAGGGTATTTTAAGAATGGCTCGATGATCAAACGGTTGCCTTTACCCACAGGTGTGCCTATACCGAAAGACACATTGAGCATCTTGGCAAAATAGAAACTGTTGAAGCTTTTGCGGCTTACATCTTCTGTTGTTTGTGTGGATGCACCGGCAGCGGAATAGCCGTAAACAGAAGTATAGGATTCGTTGATAAATGTACCCGAACTTAACCCCGCCGAAACATAAGCATCAGTTTTTTGCGGGTTAAATTCATATTTAATATTTACCGGAATATCCAACCCAATAAGACTGGCATTGTAATTTTTAAGTACCGGGAACGACGAGTTGGCCGAAAATAAAGTCTCTTTATCATAAGGGGCAAAAGCCTGCGGGGCTCTGGCCAAGGCGTCGAGGTTAGAATTTGGAGGTGAACCCCCATTATAGCTCAATGTATTTTGAGCCAGCATTAACCCGGTTGATAACTTTAAGTTTTTAGTAAGCCTGATATCAGATGTAACACCTGCACCGGCATTTACCTGGTTGTGGCTGCCTTTGGCGTAGTTAAAGAAAGTCGCTGCATACACCCCAAAACGTACTTTTTTATCTTCTGCATATTCTTGCTTGTTTTTTTGTGGCTGTTGGGCTTGTTCGGCAGCAAACAATGCTTCCATACCCTTTTTGGGTGGTTGTGCCTGCGGTTGATTTAACATGATTGACCCTTTGGTGACCGGAGGCGTAACGGTTTGCCGCTGTGTATTGGTTTTAGCTATTACAGATTTGGCGCTGTCGACAGGTTTGATTTTTTTTGCAGATTCAATTATAGAGGTATTGGAGCTTTTTGCCGCCGCCGCATATTGTTGCGCATTTGCTTTAGCGGCCACGTTTTTTGTACTGTCAATAGTTGGTTGGGCTTTAAGAGCAGGATTGACTTGCGTATTAGCCAGAATCTGAGAAGCCGCCGGATTTACATTAGTTTTGGCATAAACAGGAACCTGAGCCGTTGCAGCTCCCGACATAGTAGAGGCAACAGTTGGGTTATAAGAAGCCACTTTCGGGGCTGGTTTTTTTGTGCCGGCTAAAGGGGCTGCACCGGTATCAGGAGCATTATTTTTATTAGCCGGATTTTGTGTTGCAGCTAATGATACAGCACTATCAACAGTTGAGGCTTGTTCGGTATGTTTTTTGGCCGGTTTTAGAGCCAATGTATCCGTAGATTGTTTTTTACCGGTCATCCAAAGGCCAATACTTAAAAATAGCAATATAGCCGCAGCCGTGCTTGCCCACCACAACCAGGCAACCGGACGTTTCTTTTCCGTTTCAGGAAATTTTTCCCTGAGCAGTAACCAGCCTTCATCAGCAGAAGGAAATGTGGTGTCATCAAAATTATCAAACACCTCCCTGATGCGGTTGCTTAAGTCGTTATCCAACTGCTCATCCATGGTTTTGTGTCTCTTTCCTTAACATTTTTCTTAATCTTTCTTTTGCCCGGCTCAGGTAAACCCTCGATGAGCTTACCGGAATAGCGAGCATGTTTGCAATTTCGTCGTGATTATATCCGTCTATTTCGTATAAATTAAAGATGGTAAGCTGAATTGCAGGCAGCTCATTCATCAGTTTTAAAATATCCTGCACATTTAAATTATCAACTGTGCCTACATTGCTGCTCAGGGGAGCAGCATTATCCAAATCAACATTAAGCTGAAATTTAAGATCCTTGCGCCTGCGGTCAATGGCAGTATTTACCACTATGGTGCGCAGCCAGGCTTTAAATGGTTTATCAATGTTATAACTGTGTATAGCATTAAAAACCTTTATAAAGGCATCATTTACAGCCTCTAATGCATCGTCCCTGTTTAAACTGTAACGCAAACTTATACCCATGGCGTAGCCATAGAATAGCTTATACAGCATTTCCTGGTACTTTAAGCTGCCGGTTTTGCATTGGCTGATGATCTCTTCTTCAGTAATGCGAGGGGGTGAATGCATTAAATATATTTAATTCCGCCTATAAATTTTTGCTGTTGATCTATAGTACCTTACGTAATAAGATGCCTTATTGATACACCTAAAAATAATAAATTTTCAGGTGATCAACCTGATCTGTGGTGTTAACGGCTAAAAGACCAGTAGTATCCGGTACTGCTGGTCTTTTAGCTGTTAACATAGGTAGATGGTTAATAATAAAAGGCTGCCGCCTGTAATAGCAGCAACCTGGAAGTTAAAACAATAATTAATTTGAAGCAGTCTTTTTAAGGTCATAGAAAAGGATAGAATCCTGCGTTCCATTAACACGTTGCAATTGGAACCTGCTCTGTCCATCATAGCCATATTGATAAGTGCCCATCAATCGGATTGTGGTTTGGGGGCCTGCTACATAAGTGCTGTCATAAAAAGCCATGAGACCCGAGAGAGGATTATATTGAAAAGCCCCTCTGCTTAGCGCATGTATACTGGAAGTAGACTGGGTTACAATATAATTGCCCGGTTGAGAAAGTTTTACAGCAAACAAGGGATCTTTTTTTACCGTATCGAATCCTGAGCCGGTGGTTTTCTTTACCAGCAATTTAAAAGTTCCGCTAAATGTGCCCAAAGGAGGCGGGGGCGGAGGTGTATTATCACTTTTGGGTGAACAAGCTTCACCTAAAACTATCAATGCTAATAATGGTAACACTAAAAATAAATTTCGCTTCATAATCTTCATCTTTTTTACCATTACGGGGCTATTTATTAAAACGATACACCGGAGTTAAAAATTTTTATAATTTTTTTGCCTCGTCCCAAAATACATCCATTTCGGCCAGACTCATGTCTTGTAGTTGCTTGCCGTTTTCTTTGGCTTTAAGCTCCAGGTATTGAAAACGTTTGATGAATTTTTTGTTTGTTTTTTCCAACGCGTTTTCGGGATTAATGTTGATAAAGCGGGCGTAATTAATGAGCGAGAATAACAAATCGCCAAATTCGCCTTCGGCTTTTTCATGGTCGATGGCACTTTCATCCTCGGCATTAAATTCGTTCCTGAACTCCTGCATTTCTTCTTCAACTTTTGCCCATACCTGGCTTTTTTCTTCCCAGTCGAAACCTACGCCGCGTGCTTTTTCCTGTATACGAGATGCCTTTACCAATGCCGGCAAAGAAGCAGGCACACCACCTAGTACCGATTTGTTGCCCTCTTTCAGTTTAATCTGTTCCCAGTTGCGTTTAACATCTTCTTCGTTTTGCACCTCCACATCGCCATAAATATGCGGGTGCCGGTTGATGAGCTTTTCGCATACACTGTTGAGCACATCTGTAATGGTAAAATCATTAGTTTCAGAAGCTATTTTGGCATAAAAAACCAGGTGAAGCATAATATCACCCAGCTCTTTTTTTATCTCGGGCATGTCGGCGCCTAAAATGGCATCGCTTAGCTCATAGGTTTCTTCAATAGTGAGGTGCCGCAGACTTTCCAGTGTTTGTTTTTTATCCCAGGGGCAGTTGGCTCTCAGGTCGTCCATAATATGGAGCAGGCGTTCAAATCCGGTTGCAGGAGTATTGGCGGTAGCGGGTGCTTGTAAAGGCATATGTTTTATTTTTATGCCGCAAAGATAAGGGTTTTGGGAAGCAAGAGGTAAGAATCAGGAATCAAGATAAAGAAGGAAATTAACTGAATGCGTCATTGCGAGGTACGAAGCAATCTCTATGCTATACAGAGCGAATTGACCTGCCTTTGTAGAGATTGCTTCGTACCTCGCAATGAAGCTTTTTTAATACGCTATTATCTAATCGCCCGCAGCATTTCGCGCTTGCCTGGGGCGCCGGGTATTTTTTGGATGGCAAAGCCCAGGCTTTTAAGCATTCTTTTGAGATTGCCGGTGATGGCGTAGGTTACAAATACACCACCAGGTTTTAAGAATTGAGCTACATGGCTTATGGCTGGTAGTCCCCACATTTCGGGTTGGTGTATGGCGGCAAAGGCATCAAAATATATAATGTCGAATAGTTGATCTGATTTAAACTCCACGAGTTTGCAATGTGCTATTTGCATTTGTGTAGCGGCATCAATACTTACCTCGTTTTTTAAGGTATCCGGATAATGTTGCAGATAACCGGCCCATAATTCGGCAGAGACATATTGCTCATAACCGGTTTGAGCCATCATATCTGCAGTAAGGGGATAGGCTTCGATCCCGGTATATTGAAGATGTATTTGATGACGGGTACAATAATCCGAACTCAGCAAAAAGTTAAGCCCTGTACCGAAGCCAACTTCCAGTATGCTGGCCTCCTTTGCATTGTTTTGGGCCAGAAAGTAATCCAGACCGGCATTTACAAATACATGCAAACTCTCCTGCAAAGCGCCGTGCCGCGAATGATAATGCTCACCTACCGCGGCGTTGTAAATGGTTTTGGAGCCATCGGCTGTGGTTACTATGCTTAGTTGGTTCATTAGTTTACTCGTTCATTGAGTCATTAGGTCATTAGGTCATTAGGTCATTAGGTCATTGGATTTTTGAGCTCAGTAAGTTACTAATTTCCACACAGGCGTTAATAATCTCTGTGCTCCAGAGACCAATGACCTAATGCCTCAATAACCCAATGAGGCTTCTTAAGCAAATTCCACAATCACCTCACCCAGGTCATAAACCGGTACCTGATGTACTTGGGCGGCCACAATGCTGGCTGCTGCTGCCGAGCGATAACCGGCAGCGCAATGAATTACAATGGGTTTGTCGGTTGGTATTTCGTTGATGCGTTCGCGCAGTTCGGGTAGTGGAATGGTGATGGAATCTTTAAATACCTTGCCATCATTTACCTCGCCGTGGTTACGCACATCAACAATATGGTAATTGTTAGGGTTGATCCTGAAATCGTCCAGATCAAGCGTAGCCGATATTTCGGAAGCAGAGGCCGGAGCCAACAACGCTGCTTTAATGTTTTTCTCGTAACCTATTTTAGCTGCTTTTTTGATCAGGATATTCAAACTATCCTCTGTTTCGGCTATCAGATAAAATGTCTCATTAGGACTTAATATCGAACCCAGCCAGGTTTCAAATTTTTCGCCATCCTGCAAGTTAATAGCGCCCTTAAGATGACCATTCCTGAATTGTTGTTTCGGGCGAGCATCAATCACCAGTATGTCTTTTTCAAGAGCCGTTTCTGCATGGATACGGGTTATGGCATCAATGCTTTGCTGTAACAGCGGTGCCCCGCTTTTATTCAGATCCACATCATAGCCAAAATACTTGGGCATAAATGGCTGATCGGTAGTGAGGGTTTTAACAAAGGTCATTTCGTCCATTAGCTGCAGAGCATAGTTTTCACGCAGTTCGCGGCCAATGGTGCTTTCCAGATCAGGACTCATGTTTTTACCGCATAATGAACCCGGGCCATGCGCCGGATAAACCACCACGCTTTTAGGCAGGGTCATTAATTTATGGCGGGTGCTCTGGTACATTTGTTTGGCCAGTTCTTCTTTTTTGGCGGTGATGTTACCCACATTCTCGCGCAAGTCTGGTCGGCCTACATCGCCTACAAATAAGGTATCACCGGTAAAAATGGCGGCATCTTTACCTTTTTCGTCTTCCAGGAGGATACAAATAGAATCGGGTGAATGGCCAGGGGTATTGATAGCTTTTAGCTTGATATCATTCAATTGTATCTGGTCGCCATCGTCAAAAGTTTCGTGCGGATAGGTAGCACCGGTAAGCTTGCTGCAATAAATTACGGCATTGGTACTCTGGTGAATTTCCAGGTGCGAACTTACAAAATCGGCATGCGGGTGTGTTTCAATTACGCCCACAATATCGGCATCGTGCTGATTAGCGAAGTCATAATAAGGCTGCGGATTGCGTGCCGGATCAATAACGATCATTTTACCTGTGCGGATAACGGCGTACGATGCATGCGCCAATCCTTTATCGTAGAACTGTTGAATAATCATATTATACCAGCAAAGATAATGGTTTAGGTGGGTTGTTTCAGGGTTGAAATGTTTACATGTTGTAAATATTAATACTATGAAAACGATGGAATATACAGTAATTCAGATGTTTTAAGCCCTTGTTGTATTGAAATAGAAGGCTTGGGAAGGCATCGGCCAGGTGCGATTCCCTCCCTCGGGAGGGTAGGGAGGGGTTTATTCGTGAGGCATGTCGTAGAGCGCTCAATTGCCGCTAAGGCTGTTACTTTTGTCTTGATACAAAAGTAACCAAAAGATCAAGTCATCAGAAATGCTTCTTTGCCGCACGTGGCCTTTGCTCTTCAAACCGGGCAGAACCAGGGCTGCAATTATTTTGCCCTACTTCGTTCGCGCAATCTCTACCTTCAGCAAAAACTTGCAATGCCCCGCCGCAGCACAGGCCACCATTGTCTACCCGCTTTCGCCCGAAGCTTATCTGCTGACTAAAAAATAAAAGAAATCCCGGTAATCCTAAAATCCAATAAATCATGGTTCAGATAAAAGCATTTGCTGACGGGAAAGAAAATTCAATAACTCACTAATTCAATAATTACCCCCCGCGTTAGCGATAGCAGCGGATACCGGCTCGTGGCTAAGGCCTTGTGATGTATGAGCGGATAGCGCGGACCGGAGGTAACGCCCGTTGTTTTACTTGCGCTTATTTGCAACGAGCGTAAGATTGAAAAATCATGGTTCAGAAATCACTAATTGATAAGGCCCTACTTCCTCAATATCTTTTCCATGGTTTTTCCTTTTGCCAGTTCATCTACCAGCTTATCTAAATAACGAACCTGCTGCATCAGTTTGTCTTCGATTGCTTCTACCCGATACCCGCAGATCACGCCTGTGATTTTGGAAGCATTCGGGTTAATTTGTGACGCCTGGGCAAAAAAGTTTTCAAAATCGGTTTTGTTATCGAGGTGTTGCTGCAATGATTGTTCATCATATCCGGTGAGCCAGAATATGATCTCATCTACCTCGGCCTTTGTTCTGCCTTTCCTTTCGGCTTTTTGGATATAATGCGGATAAACACCCGCAAATGACATTCTGTAAACTCTTGTAAGATTATCCATGATATAGGTGACTTGGTATGTTAAAGTTACAAAACAGAGCTTAAGATTGACAACAAGCTGAAAGCGTGGCCAGGTGCGATTCCCTCCCTCGGGAGGGTAGGGAGGGGTTTATTCGTGAGAAGTTTTTTCTTTTTTACCCTCTTTCCGCCGCAGGCGAAGAGAGGGTCGACCAGCGAAGCGATGCCGGGGTGAGTCGATATGGTGAGGCCTAAAACAATCAAAGCCCGGCTTTCACCAGGCTTTGACTTATATTTTATACTCATTATTTAAAAAAACTACCAAACCTTAATCCGGTCCTCTGGTTTTTTGTACATTTTATCTCCCGCTTGCACGTTGAAAGCTTTGTACCAGGCATCGATGTTGGTTAATGGCGCGTTGGTACGGAACTGCTCTGGCGAATGCGGATCAGTCAGGATGCGTTGCGCTGCCGATTCCGGACGTTGCCTGCTGCGCCATACCTGTGCCCATGATAAAAAGAAACGTTGATCGGCAGTAAAGCCGTCTATCTTTTTATTTTCCTGACCTTGTTTGGTTTTTTTGTAGGCTTCGTAAGCTATGTTTAAACCACCCAAATCGGCCAGGTTTTCGCCCAGGGTTAATTTTCCGTTTACGTGCAGCGTATCTACCACAGTAAAGGCGTTGTATTGTTCCACCACCTGGTTGGCGCGTACTTTAAATTTATCGGCATCGGTTTTAGTCCACCAGTCGCGCAGGGTGCCATCGGCATCATACTGGCGGCCCTGATCATCAAAACCGTGTGTCATTTCGTGTCCTATAACGGCGCCTATACCACCATAATTCACGGCGTCGTCGGCTTTAAAGTCAAAGAAAGGGAACTGTAAAATACCGGCCGGGAAAACGATCTCGTTATTGGTTGGATTATAGTATGCGTTTACGGTTGGCGGTGTCATACCCCAGCGGGCTTTATCAACCGGTTTACCCAGGCGGCTAACGTTAAAATTATAACGCCAGATAGATAAAGCCTTCAGGTTAGCGGCATAGTCGTTACGGTCAATAACCAATCCGTCATATGCTTCCCATTTATCAGGATAGCCAATTTTAACGGTAAATGCCGCTAGTTTTTTAAGTGCGCGGGCTTTGGTTTCCGGGCTCATCCATTCCAGGCGTTTAATACGGTCGCCCAGGGTTTCTTTCAGGTTGTTCACCAGGTTAATCATGTATTGTTTGGCTGCCGGTGTAAAATATTTCTCTACAAAAAGCTGGCCCAGCAATTCGCCGATGCTGCCGTCAACAAGGCCGCTCATGCGCTCATTACGTGGTGTTTGTACTTTTTGACCAGATAATACCTTGCTGAAATCAAAAGTAGCGTTTACAAACGGCGAGCTTAAGGAAGATGACGCGCCTTTAAGGATGCTCCATTTGAGGTAAATTTTCCAGCTGTCAACTGGTGTAACGGTTAACAGGGAATCGGCCGCTTTAAAAAATCCGGGCTGACCAACCAATACTGTATCCTGTCCGCCTGCTTTTAATTGCGGTAATAAGGTGTTCCAGTTTAAGTGCGGTGTTATCTTGCTGAAACCATCTACAGAAAATTTGTTGTAGGTAACGTTTGGATCGCGCATGGCTACACGGCTCAACTGCGCTTTGGCCAGGGTGGTTTCCAGGCTAAAAATAACGTCGGCGTTTTTAAGCGCTTCGTCATTGCTGCTGCCGGTTAGCGTAAACAGTGCTACAATATATTTTTTGTAAGCATCCTGGATGCCTTTGGTACGGGCATCGGCTTTCAGGTAATAATCACGGTCTGGTAAACTCGTACCGCCCTGGTTAAAGCCTACCACATATTTGTTTACATTTTTTTCGTCCTGGCCAACGCCAAATCTGAAAAGCGGGCTCCCTTCGCCATTAACGCGTTGGTAAGTCATCTCGCCGATCACGGCATCGAGACTGTTGATCTGGTCGATACGCTGCAGATCGGGTTTTATGGGATCATAACCGCGTTTTTCGATAGCCAGGCTATCCATGCCGCTGGCGTACAGATCGCCAACACGCTGCCTCAGGCTGCCTTTTGGCTGTGAGGCCGATGTTTTGCTCACCTCGTTGAGCAGGCCTAATAATTTATCGGTATTTTCCTGCCGCAGGATGTTAAAGCTTCCCCAGCGGGTTTCTTTGGCAGGTATAGCGTTTTGCTTTATCCAGTTACCATTAGCATAATCAAAAAAATCATCGCCAGGTTTTACACTGAGATCCATATTGGCCGGATCAATAAATTTTTTAGGGACTGCAGGTTTGTGTTTTGGTTTGGGGGATACGCCGCCATCGGCAGCAAAACTGTTGGCTGATAGTGCCAAAGCACCCGCCAGCATTACGTAAGATAACTTTAATTTCATGTTAGATTCAAAAATTAAAGTTAAGGAATTATGGCAGATATGCGCAAACCGGCCTATAAAAAATACTTAGCGGTTAAACCAGTTTATGAAGAAGGAAAGCTTTGATTTTTTCAGGATATCAAGCCAAACACGATGTAAGTCCATTGATTTCACGACTGTTAAGGTTGTTCTTGTAAAGAACGTGCCTTTTGTAAAATTATTGTGATAAAGATACTGTCAAGTCAAAAGCCCCCAGTTGATTGTAAGTGAAAAGTAAAACAATTAAACATTTTTTGTTTAATTGTCTAAAGTGGCTTATGTTTGTATTGTTAAAATTTATCCCCGTATGTCGGCAAATACATCCAGTAAAGAAGATTTCATGCAGCAGCAGATCCTGGCTGCGGCTAAACGCTTGTTTCAGGTGTATGGTTTAGCTAAAGTAACGATGGATGACGTTGCCAAGGCCATTGGTAAGGGTAGAAGCTCGCTTTATTACTACTATAAAAGTAAGGACGAAATTTTTGACGCGGTTGTCATGATAGAAGTCCGTGAAATGCTGTCGGCAATGACCCATGCCGTTAATCAGGCATCAGGTGTTGAACAAAAGCTTCGTGCCTTCTTTATCACCAAATTAGAAGTACTTCGTGAAAAGAGAGCTTTCTTTAAAATGCTCGACGTTGGGATGGACGCTGATGCCTTATCTGAGTTCCAGAAAGCCAAGATTATTCTTCATAACCTCATCGTTCGGCAGGAAAGCGCTTTGATGGAGCAGTTGCTCGTCGATGGTATGAACAAAGGCGAATTGCGTAAAATGGCAGCACCGGAACTAGAGATGCTCATTATGGTGCTATTAAGCAGCCTGCGCGGGATAAAGCGCGAGCTGGAACTGGAAGATGATACGGTAAAGGCTGTGCCTGCGGCAGATATGTTTATCCGCATGGCTATGTACGGGCTAAAGGATTAAAATTTTTTTAAACTATTTTCGACAAAATGACAAATAATGTCCAAAAGAAAAATAAAAGCGAGCACACTTTCCGCGCTTTTCGAAATCGTAACTACTCCTTGTTTTTTACCGGGCAATCTATCTCTCAAATTGGTACCTGGATGCAGCGTACAGCAGTAATTTGGGTGATCTATACGCTTACACACTCGGCCTCTATGATTGGTTTTGCTGTTTTTGCACAGCAATTCCCCGCATTTTTATTTTCGTTGTTTGGCGGCGTAATTGCCGATCGTTACCCCCGGTATAAAATATTGCTGGTTACCCAAACCGCCTCCATGATACAGGCCATACTGCTGGCAGTCCTCATTTTAACCAATCATTATGTTATTTGGGAAATACTTACCCTGAGCGCCATATTGGGCACTATCAACGCCTTTGATGTGCCGGCACGCCAGCCCATGGTACATGAAATGGTAGATGACAAGGCCGATCTGGCCAATGCCATTTCGCTCAATTCGGCTATGGTTAATTTGGCCCGGCTTATTGGTCCGGCTTTATCCGGTATGGTTTTGCAGAAATTTGGTGCTGGCGTTTGCTTTGTTGTTAATGCCGTGAGTTTTATAGCGGTGATCATATCCCTGTTGCTGATGAAGTTTCCGGATTTTAAACCGCCCGCCATTAAGAAAAAGGTTACCTCCGAATTGGCAGAGGGTCTGAAGTATCTGAAACAAACCCCAGCCATCAGTATGCTTATCCTGCTGATGCTCTGTTTAAGCCTGCTGATTTTGCCATATGATACCATGGAGCCGGTTTTTGCCAAAGTTATTTTTAAGGGCAATGCCGCTACTTACGGCTATATCAGCGGCTGTATTGGTTTAGGAGCGCTTATTGGCAGTTTTTTACTGGCCTCGGCAAAAAAAGGTATTAATTTAAAGATGGTATTGATACTCAGTATTGCCACATTAGGTATGGGGCTCATTTTGTTTTCCCGAACCAGCTATTTTGCCCTGGCCCTACCGTTTGCGGTGATACTGGGATTGGGATCAATTACACCGATGTCAACCAGTATTACTATTATCCAAATAGAAGCAGCCGCCAATATGCGCGGACGGGTAATGAGTTTTGTGGCTATGGCCTATTTTGGAATGATACCACTGGGCAGTTTGCTTATTGGTACCATTTCTCAAAAATTAGGCGCGCCGTTAACCATGTTTTGCCAGGGTATAGCGGCACTTGTTATTGCGGTTTGCTTTTCTGTAATTTTAAGGAGCGACCGCCAGGAATTAAAAGAAAAAAATCATTCAATTATTTAATCATTAAACTATTTAGTATGCAATGGTATCATTATTTCGGCGGTTTTTGGGCGGGTATGTTCCTGGCCAACTTTGTTCCGCATTTTATTAAAGGCATCGCCGGCGATCACTTTCCTACGCCTTTTGCCAAACCGCCTGGCAAAGGCTTATCAACCCCGCTGGTGAATGTATTATGGGCCCTGTTTAATTTAGCAGTAGCTTATCTGCTTTTCAGAGGTGGTAAAGTATCTGTTGATGACAGCCTATCTGTCCTGATCTGCTTTATTGGCTTTGCCTGTATGAGCATTTTTGGAGCCCTGAACTTTGTACATAAGGACAAGATTTAATCAGAAAATTAATCATCATAAAAACAAAAAATGGAACAGAATAAAATAAACACCGCTCTGTTGGTTATGGATATGCAGGCGGGTATAGTACCTATGCTGGCTGCACTGCCCAACGCGGCAGCTATCCTGAGCAATACAGCCAAAGCAATCGCGAAAGCGCGTGATCAAAAAATTCCGGTTATCTATGTAGTAGTTGGTTTCCGGCCAGGCTCACCGGAGGTTAGTCCGAACAATAAAAGCTTCATTGCCAATAAAGAGCGGTTCGCGAGTGTTAACATGGACGAGTTTATGCAGGTTCATGACGATTTAAAGCCGCAGGCTGGTGAGGTTGTAGTGACCAAACGCCGTTTCAGCGCGTTTACCGGCAGCGATCTGCAAGTTGTTTTAAGTGCTTATGGCGCTCAACACCTGGTGCTCACCGGTATATCTACCAGCGGAGTAGTTTTATCAACCCTGCGCGAAGCAGCCGATAAGGATTATCGCTTAACCGTACTAAGTGATTGCTGCGCAGATGGCGACGAGGAAGTACACCACATACTCACCACTAAAGTTTTCCCGCGCCAGGCAGATGTGCTCACGGTGGATGAATGGCAAACCGTGTAGCGCGGTAATTTAAAATTCTGCCTCCCCGGGAGCTTTTATTCCACTCAAAAAAATCGTATATTTGTATACAGCACAGCCCGGTTATCTCTTAAAAAGAGATAGCCGGGCTGTTTAGTTAAAAGGAAATAAGGCCTGAAAACCGATCATTTTTAATTTAGTTATTTGAAAATCAATTATATAAATCTTTTTAAACTTCTTAAATCCTGCCCGGAATTTGTTAAAAAGTGTTAAAACCGATGGTTTTGAATCAATTTTCGAATGTTTTTGAAGTGTTTTTGCCAGGTTTTAGGGCAAAAAAGTGTTAAAATAAAACTTTAAAAAGTTTTTGTTTGCCATTTGGGCTGCCAAAATACAGGGGTAAAATGTTAAACAATTATCCATGAACTATCAGCTATGAAGTAAGCGTGCAAATCCCTATTTTTGCGCGTTATGAGTATTGCTAAAACATATTTGCCCAAAGAAACCGAAGAGAAGTGGTATAGTTACTGGTTAAAGCACGATTTTTTTAAATCGGTGCCTGATGAGCGTGAGCCTTATACTATAGTCATTCCGCCACCCAATGTTACCGGCGTTCTGCACATGGGGCATATGTTGAACAATACCATACAGGATGTATTGGTTCGCCGCGCCCGTATGAAAGGCAAAAATGCCTGCTGGGTTCCCGGAACCGACCACGCCAGTATAGCTACCGAAGCTAAAGTTGTGGCTATGCTCAAAGAGCGTGGTATCAGCAAAGCCGATCTTACCCGGCCCGAATTTTTGGCTTATGCGTTGGAATGGAAAGAGAAATACGGCGGTATCATCCTGGAACAGCTTAAAAAACTAGGCGCATCCTGCGATTGGAGCCGCACCAAATTCACCATGGATGCGGATATGTCCGAAGCGGTAATTGATACTTTTATCCACCTGCACAAAAAAGGGCTCATCTACCGCGGCATCCGCATGGTAAACTGGGATCCGCAGAGTAAAACCGCTGTATCCGACGAGGAAGTTATCCGCAAGGAGGTAAATCAGAAACTGTATTATATTAAGTATGAGATTGTTTCGGATTTAGTTAATAAAGCGGCTAATCATGTAGCGGCACCTACAGAATATCTTACGATTGCGACGACTCGTCCTGAGACAATCATGGCAGATGCAGCAATTTGTATTAACCCGAATGATGAACGGTATTTGCACCTGCATGGGAAAAGGGTTTTTATCCCGCTGATTAACCGGGAGATACCGGTTATCCTGGACGAATATGTGACGATGGATTTTGGTACCGGCTGTTTGAAGGTTACCCCAGCGCATGATTTGAATGACTACGAACTGGGTCAAAAACACAATCTGCCTGTTATTGATATTTTAAATGACGATGGTACGCTGAATGAGAAAGCCCAGATACTTGTTGGGGTTGACCGTTTCGCGGCCCGTAAAAAAATAGCCGTGTTGCTGGAAGAAGCCGGCTCGCTGGATAAAGTAGAGGATTATAAATCGCAGATTGGTTTTTCGGAACGTACGGATGCGGTTATCGAGCCAAAGCTATCCATGCAATGGTTTTGCAAAATGGGAGAAATGGCTAAACCCGCATTGGATTATGTACTAAATGGCGAAATTAAGCTGATACCTGATAAGTTTATCAATACCTATCGCCATTGGATGGAAAATGTAAGGGATTGGAATATCAGTCGCCAGTTATGGTGGGGGCAGCAGATACCAGCCTGGTATTTGCCAAACGGCGAATTCGTTATCGCCAAAAATGCAGAAGAAGCATTGGTTGAAGCCAAACTCAAAAATCCGGCACTCACAGCTCATGACCTGACCCAGGACCCCGATGTGGTTGATACCTGGTTTTCATCATGGTTATGGCCTATATCGGTATTTGGCGGATTTAAAGATCCGAACAATGCAGATATCAGCTATTATTACCCGACTAACGACTTGGTAACCGCACCTGAAATTCTGTTTTTCTGGGTGGCCAGAATGATTATGGCCGGGCACGAATTCAGAGGCGAAGTACCTTTCCGGAATGTGTACCTTACCGGTATAGTAAGGGATAAACTGGGCCGGAAAATGTCCAAATCCCTAGGTAACTCGCCGGATCCGCTTGACCTGATCGAGACTTATGGTGCTGATGGCGTACGTGTAGGTATGCTGCTTTGCTCACCTGCCGGCAATGATTTGATGTTCGACGAAAGCTATTGTAAACAAGGCAGTGGCTTTGCCAATAAAATATGGAACGCGTTTAAGCTGGTAAAAGGCTGGGAAGTTGATGAGGCTCTTGCCAATCCAAATACCATAGCCATAGAATGGTTTGCAAACCGCTTTGACCAGGCATTAAGCGAAATAGAAGATAATTTTGCGCAATACCGTTTATCCGAAGCTTTAATGGCCACTTATAAACTGGTATGGGACGATTTCTGTGCCTGGTATCTGGAGATGATCAAACCGGTATATCAGCACCCAATTGACCGGGCAACTTATTCGGCTACCATACAATTCTTTGAAAATATATTAAAAGTTTTACATCCGTTTATGCCTTTCCTGACTGAGGAATTATGGCATGATGAACTGTTTGGCGAACGTGCCGAAAAAGAATGCTGTATTGTTGCACAATTGCCAATTATTGGGGAAATTAATGCACGGCTACTAACTGAGGTTGAAACAGTGAAGGAAGTTATTGCTGCCATTCGGAACACCCGCAAAACAAAACATATTGCTGACAAAGAGCCGCTTGAGCTTTTTGTAAAAGCTAATTCTGGTATAAATTATCTGGAATACGAGGCAATAATAGCCCGGCTTGGAAATATAAGCCAGTTTTCGGCAGTTACGGATAAAGTGAACGGGGCTATCAGCTTTTTAGCTTCAACAGATGAGTTTTTTGTTCCTTTTCAAGAAGAAATAGATCCGGTAGCAGAACGTGAAAGACTGGAAAAAGAGAAGGAATATCTTTTAGGATTTTTAAAATCGGTAAATGCAAAGCTGAATAACGAACGTTTTATGAGCAATGCCAAACCCGAGATTATTGATATTGAACAGCGTAAAAAAGCTGATGCCGAAGCCAAATTACAGATCATCCAAAAGGGGCTTGATGATTTGGCTGGCTAATTGCATATAAAAGCTCGCTGCAAAGAGCTTAAGCTAACCGGTACTGCCCTGGTTAGCTTAAGCATTAGTAAAATGTTTGCCGTTTGAGTATGTGCCAAAAAGCAAGTTTTTTTAACTTCTCTATCTACAAAATCATTTCAAAGGAACAATCTGTTCTTGATCAGGCGCGCATACGTTTATTATATTATGGTTTCTTTCTGGTATTTGTAGCTGCTGCTGCATTGTTAACCAGTGTTTATTTCCAGGGGCAGATGATGCTGGCCTACACTTCTTTATTTTTAATGCTCAGCATCGTTGTACTGTTTAAAGCGCTAACATACAAACCAAACTGGCTTGCTATATCGCATGTGTTGCTCATTGTGGGTACTTTGCTCAATGTAAGTATTGTATACGTATCGTTGCAAAGCATCAATATAGTTACGGTGCAGGTAGTTATTATTGTGATTGTATTCAGCTATTATATGCTGGGCCAAAAATGGGGACTGATCTATTCCCTGTTGAATACAGTACCTATACTGCTTTTTTTGTTTATTGAGCATAATTACAATTATTTAATACCCATAAAGCCCGATAAGATAGATCAATCAACCATTGTGATTAGTCTGTTTGCCAATTTTATATTGCTCATTTTTATTCATAGCCATCTGTATAACGCGTTTATAAAAAACTTGAAGCAGCTGAAAGAAAGTGCTCATGAACAAAAAGCCTTAAATCAGAAACTAGAAAAGGCTATTGAGAAGGCGGAGAAATCGGCACATGCCCAATCTGAGTTTTTATCAACTATGTCGCATGAGATCCGTACTCCATTAAATGCGGTGATTGGCATGAGCAATTTGTTGATGATGGGCAGCCCGAGGCCAGAACAAAAGGAGAACCTGGAAATATTGAAATTTTCGGCAAATAACCTGCTGGCCATCGTAAATGATGTGCTCGACTTTAACAAAATTGAATCGGGGAAACTGGTGTTTGAAAATGTTCGTTTTGACCTGGTGGAACTGATGTATAATATTTGCGGGGGGCAGATGCTAAAGGCTCACGAAAAAGGCCTGCAGTTTTCCCTTACCGTTGACAATGCCCTGAAAAACAAAGTTTTTTTTGGCGATCCAACCCGTATCACCCAGGTGGTTTTTAACCTGGTTAATAATGCTATAAAGTTTACCCCTAAGGGCAATGTGTGGGTTAATGTTACCTGCCAGGAGGATAGGCATAACACCCTTACCGTAAGGTTTTCTATAAAAGATACCGGTATAGGTATCAAAGACAGTAGCCTGAAAAATATCTTTGAACCATTTACGCAGGAGTCATTAGCTACCACACGTGAGTATGGAGGTACCGGGCTTGGTTTGGCCATTGTAAAACGCCTGCTCGAATTGCAAGGTACGCACATTGAGGTGATCAGTAAAATTGGTGAAGGATCTGAGTTTTTATTTAATATGGAACTCTCCGTATCAACAGAAGTGATTGCCGCTGGCATGGGTAAACAGGCAGAAACAGCCGAAGAAGAAGGTTTGAAAAGCCTGAAAGTGCTTATTGCCGAAGATAACATGGTAAATGTTATGCTGATGAAGAAGCTGCTATCAAAATGGAAAATAATACCCACTATTGCCGAAAATGGCGAACGCGCCGTTGAGTTTATGCAATATGGTAATTTTGATATTATACTGATGGATCTGCAGATGCCGGTAATGAACGGCTTTGATGCTGCTCAGGAAATCAGGAAAATGGCCGATCCCAAAAAGGCAAGAATCCCCATCATTGCACTAACCGCCTCAGCCCTGGTTGATATAAAGGATAGGGTATTTAGAGTGGGGATGAACGATTATGTATCCAAACCATTTAAACCCGACGAACTGCTGGAGAAGATACAAAATCTGATAGCATTGATTTAAAGCGCTTCTGGGTAAGCAGGTAGGTCCTCCAAAAACAGATACTTTTTGTTGATGTGATCAATACGGCAATAATAATGTTGCAAACCATTGCTAACGGCCAGTAACGGCACCTGGTGAACCATATTATACCGGGCTATCTGGTCAAAAACTTTTTGATCGATGGTTATAGAAGGAGCTTTACACTCTACAATTAATATTCGTTTACCTTCGGTATTAAATACAACAATATCGGTTCGTTTTTGTAACCCGTTAAGTTTCATACCGCCTTCTAGCTTGATTAATGCGCGTGGATAGTTTTTGTGTTTAATAAGATATTGCACAAAATGCTGACGTACCCATTCTTCGGGAGTAATGATGATGTTTCTCTTTCTGATCTCATCAAATAAACTGAGCTGACCGTTCTGATCGGTAATCTTAAAAGGGTAAGGAGGAAGATTAAGCGGCTGCAGCAGATCCATTTTTAAATTCAAAAGTAAAAATTCAAAAGTAAAAAATGCTAATCATCAGGGGTAATTAAATTAAAAGGGATTTTTAGCTTTAATTTTAACACTATACCGGTTTTGAATTTTTCACGGATGTTTATTTCTTTTTTGTAGTTCAAGAGTGCTTCGCAATTTTTACTTTTGAATTTTGAATTAAAAAAGATGTCCGCAGCAGAGCTATTAAAAGATATAAAGAACCGTAAATACAAACCCTTGTATCTGTTGCATGGTGAAGAGCCTTATTTTATTGACCTGGTAAGCAATTATATTGAACATAGCCTGTTACCAGATGCCGAAAAAGGCTTTAATCAAACCGTAGTATACGGCAAGGATACCGACATGATGACGGTGCTTAACGCGGCTAAGCGTTATCCCATGATGGCCGATTACCAGGTAGTATTGGTAAAGGAGGCGCAGGAGATGAAATGGGGGAAGGATGATGACGGCAAAAAAGGTATCGATCCTGTATTAAGCTATCTCGAAAACCCTTTGCCAAGTACCATATTAGTGTTCTGCTATAAATACGGCAAGTTTGATAAGCGGAAAAAAACATATAAAGCCATTGAAAAAAATGGGATCGTTTTTGAATCGGCACCATTATATGATAATAAGGTGCCGGCCTGGATAGAAGGTTATATCAGTGATAAAGGGTATAAGATCAATGCACAGGCATCAGCTATGCTTTCGGAATATCTGGGCAATGATCTTTCAAAAATTGCCAACGAGCTTGAAAAACTAATGCTTAATGTGGCTGCCGGTCAGGAGATCACGCTTAAACATATCCAGGATAATATAGGCATCAGCAAAGAGTATAACGTATTTGAACTGCAAACGGCCCTGAGTAAAAAAGATGCTTATAAAGTTAACCAGATCATCAATTATTTTGAGGCCAATCCCAAGGCCAATCCTATTGTGCTGGTGCTGGGTAATCTGAATAACTACTTTAGTAAGGTGCTGGCCTATCATTATGTAAAAGATAAATCGCAGCAAAACCTGGCCCGGGAACTGGGGGTAAACCCGTTTTTTGTAAAAGATTATGAGCAAGCCGGTCGTAGCTATAATTATCAAAAAACTATGCAAATCATTAGTTATCTGCGCGAGTATGATTTGAAAAGTAAAGGTGTTGAGTCAAATGCGCCGCATGGCGAGTTGATGAAAGAACTGATGTTTAAAATTCTTCATTAAACCACTGCTTGTTGTTTGCAGCCCGGTTAATGTGCGTAACATTTCTGTTAGGTGTATCATTTGGAAATGATTACACGTAAAGCTCAGAGTTTGATCAAAAACTGCCTTTAAGGGCCTTTCTGTGCGGTTTAAGTATTCTGAAATTATCTCCAACGAAAGTATTATACCTGATTGTAAATAATCTTTTACAATCGGCCGCGTCGTAACGCGTAAGTTATTTTATAAGTTCACGTTCAGAAAGTGTCCTGCAAGACTTTCGCAAGATGATGTTTATTAACTTAACTAAGGAGTATGATACTTTTATTTTGCGGCCTATCAGGAGCTGGCAAAACAACATTAGCAAAAAATGTTGCTGCCGAATTAACAGAACTCGGAATAAAGATTGAAATTATTGATGGCGATGAATATCGACAGGAAATCTGTAAAGATCTTGGATTTTCAAGGGAAGACAGGAGCGAAAACATCAGGAGATTGGGATTTGTGGCCAGCCGTTTCGCCAACCAGGGTATAGTTCCCATTATCAGTGCCATAAACCCTTATGATGATGTTAGACGCGAGCTTGCCAACCGGTACGACGATGTAAATATTGTACATATCGACTGCCCGGTTAACAAACTAATTGATCGCGATACCAAAGGTCTTTATCAGAGAGCTCTTTTACCAGAAGGGCATCCCAATAAGCTCTTAAACTTAACCGGGATAAATGATCGGTTTGATGTGCCTTATGATGCTGACCTTTATATTAATACCAGCGAAAACTCTATACAGCAGAGCACCTCTTTATTGGTTTATTTTATACTTAATAACCTTTACGCTACCGAAAAGATGTCTAATAAAATGACAGATAATTTTTAAGCTATTTACCTGCTTAAGCATTTTAAAACGATCGTCCTTTTATAAATTATGCAAAAAAGAACCCTTATCATTGCCGGGATGCACCGTTCCGGTACCTCATTGATCTCGAACTGGCTTACAAAATGTGGGCTGCAACTTGGTGAACAACTGCTTGGCCCGGGTTGGGGAAATGAAGATGGCCATTTTGAAGATGTGGAATTTTTAAAAATGCACGAGGAAGTTTTGAATAACAACCATCTGCCGTCCTCTGGTTTAACTGATGTACAAATTGACACTTTCTCTATATATGAAAAAGAGAAGCTGAAAAGCATTATTAAAATTAAACAGCAGCTATATGATCAATGGGGCTGGAAGGATCCGCGTACATGTTTATTTTTAGATGTTTACCAGGAGTTGCTGCCAGAAGCCTGTTATTTGATTATTCTGCGTGATTATCAGTCGGTTGTAAGTTCATTGCTGCGACGGGAGTTTAAAGAGGTAGATCAGAAATATATGAGCCGTAAATACTTATCCAGATTGGTATGGCAGAAATTCAGAAGATCACGCAGGCTTAAAAAATATTACGACGAAAATGCATCAAAATTTTTAAAAGTCTGGATAGCTTATAACCAGGATATTTTAAACTGTATTAAGAAACTTAACAACGACTCATTTATAGTAGTTAATTATTCTCTGTTAAACAGGGCAGATACCCAACTCTTCTCTTTTCTTGAAAATAACTGGAACTTTTCATTGAAGTATTTCAAATTTAAAGATGTATTTAAAGAGAGCCACATAGGTAAAGATATAGAGATTGATCTGCACATCACCGACAAGATGCTTATTGGAACGGCAATCCGATTACAAGATGAATTAAAAAGCTTCATTCAGTTTTTTTGATAATGCTTAATCTTTAAAAAAAACAATACGGTTTACCGACCATTTCCAGGTTTGTAGTATTTCATCATTGGTTAACCGGCATACATCTTTTAAAACAGTGATAGATTCGATGCCGAAAAATATACTTAGTGAATTAACCATGTGATCGAAAACCCCTGATGTTAATGTTGATTGTAATGGTTTAAGAGCCTCCCTGATCAGGAGGATCCGCCTCCCGGCTCTTGATGGTGTTTCCTTCCGGACAACTGACTCGCCAATCACCGAACTTAAAAACAGGCGAAATTCAATCTCATTATTGATAAATAAGTTAAAATGATAATCAATTAACCGGTCTAACCTTCCTTTCAAATCGGTATTACTTAAATCTGCAAAAAGATTGTCGTTTGTTTTTGCCTTTAGCTGGAGGGATGCTTCACGTTTTAATGCCTCTGAACTGGAAAAGTACCTGTAAGCTGTGGCTTTGGAAATTCCGGCTTCCCGTGCAACTAAGTCGACACTTATTTCGGTACGTTGTTTTAGTAATTCATTTGCTTTTAAAAGAAGAACCTCGCGGGTTTTCATCTTTTGGCTAACTCTTCCTTTGTCTAATGATAATTTCCCCATTGTGATACTTTTTTCTCATAAAATTCATTTCATAGATTAAAATTAATATTTTTGTGAGATATTAGTATCATAAAAAATAACATGGCAAGCAAACTCAAGATTCGTGGTATTAATTTGGTATATGAAGACCAGGGTACAGGTGACGTTATGGTATTTATACATGGGCAGCCCTTTAATCGCAGCATGTGGAATTATCAATCGAAGGTATTTAGCAAAACAAATAGGCTCATTATTCCTGATTTAAGAGGGTATGGCGAAAGTATCACCACCGAGCCGTTAGTACTTTTAGACGAGCTTGCACTTGATATTATCTATTTGCTTAATGAACTGAATATTTCTAAAGCTGTATTTGTGGGTTTGTCAATGGGCGGACAGGTAGCACTCGAAATATACAGACTTGCCCCACACTTGGTGAAAGGCCTGGTATTGGCTGATACAGATGCAAGAGCCGAAGATGCTGCCAGTTATTTAAACCGGCTAGCGCTTGCAAAAAGGTTGCTAAGTGAGGGTATGGAAAGATATACCACTCAAAATATAGGTCATTACCTTTGTAAAAATACTTTTGATACCAACCAAGAAGTAGTAGATCATCTTAGTGATATGATGATAAATACAGATGCAACTGGTGCAGCAGCGGTACAGTTAGGTCGTGCTGAAAGAAGAGATCATTCGGCCATGCTTTCAAATATCGATTTTCCAACACTAATTGTCGTTGGAGATCAGGACGTATTTACCCCTGTTAGCACTGCAGAGTACATGCATGCCCGTATAAGTATGGCTGCGCTTGCTGTTATAAAGAATGCTGGTCATATGCCTAATATGGAACAACCAGCGCAGTTTAATCAATTATTAAAGGATTATCTGGATAAAATTTAGGGTAAAAAACTACTGTTTATTTATCCATGTTTCGGCTGTTATTACATCGGCAAAAAAACTAATGGTCATTTCGCCATTGAGATCATTCACGCTTTTGCGGGCCGAAAGCTGGCTGAATACACTTGGGGAGTTAACCCAGGCAAAATATCTTAAACCGGCTTTCTGCATAGCCGGAAAACATTCCTGGGCAACCCAGTCAACAGCTTCAGACCAATTGCCCAACACATGAATGTTATTATTCAGTATTTTATAAACATTGTTTTTTATCATCATGTTTAACATACGATGGCATCCCTGTTGTACCGATTCCAGGTTTTGAAAGCCAGTCCAGTCGGCATCGATGCGCGAGTGTATGCTATTGTAGCTAAGCGTGATGGCACTGTCATGATAATACAGATCACCTTGTATGATGGCTGCTTGTTTGGGGATTTGATGTGTCAGCAATCGGAAAAAGAAAGTAGATCCTTCGTTAGGCACACTGTCTATCCAAAAACTCCCGTTATGTCTTTTTAATATCTCTGCCGAAATGAATAAACCCAGGCCAAGTCCTTCAAAGCGCATCGCTGTATTATCTACCCGGTAATACCGTTCAAACAGGCGGCTCAGGTTTTTTTCTTCGATACCAATACCAAAATCCTGAACCGATACAATCAGGCTGTTATCATCATGCAGCATACAATTAACAATAACAGTATCTGCCTCGGGCGAATATTTGATCGCGTTGGTCAATAAATTATTTACTACCTGTTCCAGCCTGAAGCGATCGCCGGTATAGGTGATATCTTCTGCGCTTTTCAGTATGATCCGGTGGGATGTAGTAGTATGCTGCACACTATCGATAGTATCCCTGAGCATTTCATGGAAATTGAAAGTTTCCATATTATAATCCATCTTCCCGGCATTAATGCGTGATACATCCAACAGATCGCTGATCAGTTTTTCTAACCTTAATACATGCGCAGCCGACTTTTGAATAAGATCATTAAGCTTTGAGGGGTCACTAATACGCATCATGAGCTGGTTAAACGCTTTGATGCTGGTAAGTGGTGTTTTTAATTCATGACTGGCAATAGAAAGAAACTCGTCCTTTTTTTGCTCATTGGTTTTCTGAATATCGATATTGGTGTTAGTACCCAACCATAGTTTGATCTCTCCATTTTCAATCAACGGTACAGCCCGGGCCAGGTGCCAGCGATATTGCCCGTCCTGAAATTTTAAACGGAATTCCACCAGGTACTCCTGACCTGTTCGTAAAGCGGTGAGCCATTTTTTTAAGCAATTTTGCTGATCATCAGGATGGATGAAAGCCTGCCAGCCCTGGCTGATAATATCTTCGGCGCTTCGCCCAAAATCATCACAGATTACTTCATTTACATAATCAAGTTTGCCATTGGGACGGGCTGTCCATACCTGCTGCGGCATAGCGTTGAGTAAAAAACGGAAACGCTCTTCGTTTTCCTTTTCTTTTTGTCTCACCAGCACCGCCTCGGTTACTTCAAAAGCAAAAACCATAATGCCATCTACTTTATCTGCAGCATCATATCTGGCCTGGTAAATAAAGGTAAAGTAGCGATCTTCTAAAGGTCCGCCGGCTTCACGGGCCAAGGGGACTAATAACTCTTTGCCTTCAAAGGTGTTACCCGTTTTATATACGTTTTTTAAAATATCAGCTATTAGTTGATCCTTAAGCTCTGGCAATGCTTCTAACAGGGGTTTTCCGGTGAGTTTTCGTCCCGGGAAAAGCTTTTGATACGGTGGGTTAACTAATTCAAATATAAAATCTGGTCCATCAAGTATGCAAATACCAGCAGGAGCCTGCATAAAGAATCTTTTCAGCCGCTCGGTTTGACCGGTGGCATCTGCCTGTGCAGTTAACAATTCAAGAGTGCGTAATTCCACCCGGCTTTCCAATTCATTGTTTAGTTTGAGCAGACTTTGCTGTGCCCGGAACAGCTCCTCGTTAGTGGCGCTTAACTCCTCGTTGGCCGATTGTATTTCCTCGCTGGTAACCTGTATTTCTTCATTGGCATGAGCTAAGCCCTCATTAAGGGCTAATAATTCCCTGCTGGTTTGTTCCAGGCGTTTTTTAGCCATAACCAACTCGGTGATATCATATTTGAAGCTTAAAACACCCGTTATATTTCCTTTAGCATCGCGGATAGCCTGGTAAATAAAATTAAAATAATGATCGTCCGGTGATCCTCCAATTTCGCTCACCAGTGGTACGCAGATCTCATTGCCAACATAGGTTTTGCCTGTTTTATAAACTTGTTGCAGCGCGTCCCAAACAGGCAGGGCAGCAATCTCTGGCATAGCCATCAGCAAAGGTTTACCCAATATTTTACGCCCCGGGAAAAATTCTTTTTCGTAAAGCGGGTTTATAAACTCATATACAAGATCGGGGCCCGTAAAAATGGCAATTTGCGCAGGTATCTCATCAAATAGCTTTTCCATTTGCTGGCTTAACTGACCTGCCTTCGCAGCCGCTGCTTTTTCCTTTTCTAAACTGATATATAAATTCCGTTCGGCAATTACCTTTTCGGTAACATCCTGGGTATGGTGTATAATATAACAGATATCACCATCAGGATCAAGTACGGGTGTATGGGCAGTATCCCAGTAACGCTCCTGTAATATGCCTGATTGATTAGGCGTGTCAAAGCGTGTAACAGGTAATTGATGCGGTTTACCGGTTTTTAATACCTGCTCTAATGAAAAAACGATGCCCCCTTCTTCAGATGCCCAATCCGGCTTTTTGGGGAAAACATCAAACAAATGCTTTTCCAGCAGCTCGGCCCGCATTTTACCGGTTAATTGTAAATAAGTGTTACTGGCAGTAAGTATATACAGTTCCTTTGAAAGAATAAGATAAGGGTGAGGTAAGGTCTCAAAAACCCTTAACATTTCTGGGGGCAACGCTGAACTGTGTTTAATGGGCATATATTATACAAAATGGATAAAAGCAAGATTACTAATCCTAAGGTAATTATTAAAATATTATCTTATAAGAAAATGTTTTGAATGAAAATAAACTTAAATGCAGAATCTGTATTTAATTAATATACGCCAGGCTTACTATCAATCAACAAAAAATTGGCCCATAAGTTCAAAATCTTTAACTTTATTTATGACATCAGATTATTTGGAAAGTGTTAAAAAACAATTTGCCTATTATAAAATACTGGGTGAAAAAACATTCGCGCAATTGACTGATGAACAGTTGAACTGGCAGTATAATGCAGAATCAAACAGTATTGCCATGATTGTTAATCACCTGTCGGGAAACATGCTCTCCAGATGGACGGATATTTTTAATACCGATGGAGAAAAAGAGTGGCGTAATCGCGAGGCTGAATTTACTGTCATAAATCCCGGGCGTGCTGAGCTTATAGAACGGTGGAACAGGGGTTGGGAATGCCTTTTAGGTGTGCTTGAACAATTAACTGCTGATGATCTGGACAGGATTATTTATATCCGCAATATGGGGCATACAGTTGCTGAGGCCATTAACCGGCAGCTGGCACATTACCCGTACCATGTAGGGCAAATTGTTTTTATTGGCAAAATGCTTTGTAATGAAAATTGGAGTTCGCTTTCTATACCCAGAGGGAAATCGGAAGCTTATAATGCTGATAAGTTTGCCAAAGAGAAACATCGCGAGCACTTTACCAATGAGTTCAACGATGATAAAAATTAATCTGTCACTTTGGTTTCCTAACCACATAGGTTTTAGCCCGCTGGTCATGCCAGCACTGTTTCATTGAACTCCATAGCATGGCAAAATAGCCAATGCAAAAGAAAAAGCTGGATAAAATTTTAAACAGATTACGCGTTAGTGCAGTACCAAAGCTTAACCTTTCACCATTAATGTTTACCACTGCCAGGCGGCAAATGAACTTGCCAATACTCCCCTTCATTTCTGTGGCTTCAAAAGCCGAATTATAGGAAGTTAATGCCAGGAGGAAAAGGAGCCTGAATAACAGATCTGCTCCGGGTGATGATGAAATGGCATCATCACTTATGGTGCCTGTTGTGAGTCGTTCTATAACAACGAGTGCGCCACCTATCAACCCGAAGCCGAGAATGATAATAAGATAATCAATAGCAAAGGCCAGTAAGCGCCATCCAAAATTAGCTACAGTATGTTTTGTTGGTACGTATACGCCAATGGATTTAAAATAATCCTCGAGCTCCGGCAGTTCAGAGGCCTCCTGCCAATCGGTAGCCAACGGTGATAATACCAGTTCGGTGGCATTTACTTCCATATCCATTAACTCGGTATGACTATATGGGCCGTGCTTTTCGTTATCTCTTACAATGTAGTATTCGTTGATCATGATATGCAGGTTTGAGGTATCGAAAAATAAAGAAAATATCTGTTGAGAACAACTGCAAAATGAAGAAAGGTAAGATAACTAAACTTGAAATAATAGTTAAAATATTACTTTATAAGAAGCTGTTTTGATGTTCAAAAAGAGGGCTGATTTGATTAATGCCGGAGCAAGTGCGGGCTGTATGGTTTGTAACAATGCCCGTACCGGTAAATCTAAAGCTTAATACGAGTTGATAAATGAAATATAGCATCTTTTACAGCCTAATTCTATTTATAGCCATGATACTTCCCGGCTATCCGGTTTGTGCGCAACAGATACGGCTAAAAAAGGGAGAGCAGACCATCGTTACATCAGATAGTATTAAACTGGCGATCAAGGTGGCGGGCAATGGGCCGGTATGTATATATATTCATGGTGGCCCCGGGCAGGATTATTTGTCGTTTGAGAAAATGGGTGGCTCTAATCTTGAAAAAAGATTCACCATGGTTTACCTTGACCAGCGGGGCTCGGGGCATTCACAAAATGCGAAAGATTATGGTTTGAACCGCCTGGTTGCCGATATAGAAGAAACCAGGAAACACCTGGGTGTTGACAAAATTTACCTGCTTAGCCATTCATTTGGTGGTGTGCTGGCGGTTAATTATGTTCAAAAATATCAGGGGCATGTTTCCGGACTAATATTGACTAATTCGACGCTACACTTTTTTAATAACAATTCATTAAGGGAGCAGATTATGTACTCCTATCATTTGTTGCATAAAGATACTACCATTACCAGCGATAATACCAGGGAGTTGTTATTGCAAAACTCTATTGTCAGAAAAAAATTAAACAAAGTACACCTGGGTTACAAATTATTGGCCGATAGTATGAGCACCATCGAAAAAATGGATAGCATAGAATCGGGTTATAAACGTACTTCTGATTTTGGTTATGCCGTTATCGCCCACCTGATAGATACTACCAAAAAAAACCACTATCCGGAGTATTGGATAGATTATGCTCCAATCGGTAGTCAGATCCGTGTGCCTGTACTGGTTATTACCGGTACCCGCGATTATGCCATTGGAACTGCACATTATAAAACTTTCAGGTTCCCTAATCAGCAGGTGGTGAAGCTGGATGGCTCACATATGCTTTATTATGAAAAGAATGCTGCTTTTACGGCCGCTGTATTTAGGTTCATTGATCAAGAGGGTAGATAGTTTAAGCCTGATGTACGGAGTTCTTGCTCTGAACAAAAAAGTCTTACAACAATTGTTATAAGACTTATGATAAAGGTTTAGGGTGGGAAAATCTTTAAAAATTGTAGCCCCTTTGTTTTACACGTTCATGGATCAGCGCGCCTGCATCGGCATCCAGTAAAATTTCGCAGTTGGGGTGAAGCTGAACTACGGATGCAGGTATGTCTGTAGTTACAGGCCCCAATATAGCTTGCTCAATAATTTGAGCTTTATGTGCTCCTTTGGCTATCAGTATCAGTTTGCGGGTATGCATAATATTTTTAACACCACGGGTTAGACCGCCCAATACAATATGTTCTGGCACCTGTGTTTCACGACGTACACGGGCTTCAAAGTCGGGGTCCATAGGCGATACCCATGTCTCGCTTTCAAAGGGCGTGCCGGGCTGGTTAATACCGATGTGGCCATTACTGCCAATACCCAGCATTTGCAGATCGGCACCGCCGCGTTCGGCCAGGCGTTTTTCAAAAAGCAGGCTTTCGGCTTCAAAATCATCGCTCAGGGTAGGGGGCATAATGAAATTTTCATCAGGGATACCCAATGGGCCAGCAATCTGATTCAATATCATGGTGTAGCAACTGCCTGCATATTCCCTTGGCAGGTTGGTCAATTCGTCCACATTAAAAAGCGTAATGCGCGAAACATCAAACGGGTATTGCGTGTAAATATCAGACACTATCCGGTGCATATCAATAGTGGTTTGCCCGGTTGAAAGGCCTATCACGGCTGTGGGTTTTTCCAACATCTGGCCGATAATGCGCCAGGCGGCCGTTTCGTTAAATTCTTTTTCGTTTTTGGTTATGGTGATCTTCATCGTATTGTTTGCCTTTACAGGTGTTTTAATTCTTCCTCAAAAAATGCGTCGATAGCGATGATAGCGCTCGTTTCATCCTCCCCGTCAATAATAATGGAGATGGTTTCGCCACCTTTGATACCTAGCGAAAGGATGTTCATGAGGCTGCTTAATTTAACCGTACGATCGCCTTTTTTTATGCTGATGAGTGAGCTGTAGTTTTTAGTTAGTTTTACCAGATTGGTTGCAGGCCGGGCATGCATGCCTTCGGCTGCTGTAATTAAATAGTCTTTTGTTATCATAGGGTTATCTCCTGTAAATAAGCCGTAATCAATGCTGAATTATCCATCTCTATTACACGCTTGTGTATCTGTTTGGCCGTTGCTAAACTGTTATTGATAATGATATTTTTGATCTCCGGGATAGCTGCGGCGCTCATCGAAAACTCAGTAAGGCCCATGCCTAATAGTAATAAGGTTGCTTTAGGGTCTGATGCCAGTTCGCCGCACATGCCTACTTCCACATTGTTTTTATGGCCCTGTTCAATTACATAAGCAATAAGCCGGAGTACCCCGGGATTATAGGGATCATACAGCTCTTTGATCTGTTCGTTCATCCTGTCAACAGCCAAAGTGTACTGACAAAGATCATTGGTACCGATACTGAAAAAATCAACTTCCTTAGCCAGCAGATCGGCCGTGATGGCTGCTGATGGGATCTCGATCATAATACCTACGGGGATATTTTTATCGAAGTTGATACCCGCTTTAGCTAACTCATCTTTGGCTTGTTGCAATATGACTTTGGCCGCTTTTACCTCCTGTATATTGGAGATCATCGGAAACATGATCTTTAATCGGCCAAATGCGCTGGCCCGTAATATGGCTTTCAGCTGCACGATAAAAATATCCGGGCGATCTAAACAGATGCGGATAGCACGGTAGCCCAGGAAAGGGTTTTGTTCTGCCGGGAAATTAAAGTAGGGGAGTTGTTTATCTCCGCCTATGTCCAGCGTACGCACAATAACCGGTTTGCCTTTGGCTTTAAGGGCTACGGCTTTATAAAATTCAAATTGTTCGTCTTCAGAGGGTACAGCATCACGACCCATAAAAAGCAGTTCGGTACGTAGCAATCCGGCACCCTCGGCGCCAAAACCGATGGCTTGTTCCATATCATTTGTATCGCCTATATTGGCCATTAGTTTGATATTGACGCCATCGGTAGTTGTTGCGGGTGTATCTTTTAGCGACCGGAGCAAGTTGTTTTGTTTTAGCCAATTTTCTTGTTTTATACGATATTGTTCAACGGTATTCTTGTCCGGGTTGATGATGATCGCGCCGTTTTGCCCATCGAGAATCAGTAGGTCGCCATCTTTAATATCCATTAAGGTTATACCGCATCCCACAATGGCCGGAATGCCGCGCGACCGGGCAATAATAGCTGCATGCGATGTACGCCCGCCTACTTGTGTGGCAAAACCGGCAACATGCGTAGTATCCATGCTGATGGTATCCGATGGTGTAAGGTCTTCGGCAATAATGATGGTATCAACTTCGTAAGCAGAAATTGTGGTTGAGACTGAAGCATTCAGATTTCTGAGCAGGCGATTACCGATATCCTGAACGTCGGCGGCGCGAGCGCTCAGATATTCATCGTCCATATTCTTAAACAGGTCTACAGCAGCACGAATCACCTCAATCACCGCATCATTAGCATTCTTCTTTTCTTTGGATATTTTTTCGGTCACATCTTCGCTGATCTGCGGGTCGGTTAATAATTCGATATGCGTTTCGAGTATCTCCAGACCTTCTTTGCCTTGTGATTGATCGTAACTGCTGACCATCGCTTCAACCTCTTGAACCGAAAGGGTAACAGCGCTATTGAACTTTTCTATTTCGATAACAATGTCTTCATCATTCAATGTAATCCCCGACAAAGCCGCTTCCTGCTTTTTTAGTAAGCTGGCCTTGCCAATGGCAATTCCGGGAGATACGCCTATGCCATTGATCGTCATACAAACAAATGGATTATACTGCCTGCAAAACCTAATACCAGCAGGCCCAGCAGCAGCCAGGTGGTTTTAACCTGCTTTTTTACAAAATAATATACCAGAAAGGTGAGGCCCAGCGGTATCATGGCCGGTACTATCTGATCCAGGATGCCTTGTACACCAACGGCCGACGATGATGAACCGATATTCAGCGGTGTTTTGATATTCATGAGTGTGGCGGGCATGGCGCCTACTACCATGAGGCCCAATATGGCGGCGCCGGAGGTAAGTTTATCCATTACGTTGCCCTTGCTCAGGTTCTGTAAAAATTTGGTGCCTGCATTGTAGCCTATAAAAGTAAGGTTGTAGCGCAATAGCAGATGCGGTACATTAAATATGATCAAAAAAAGCAGCGGACCTAATATATTCCCCTTGATTGCCAGCGAAGTACCTACGCCAGCGGCGATCACCTTAAAGGTACCCCAAAATAAGGAGTCGAACACGCCGGCCAGTGGACCCATGAGTCCCAGTTTCACCGAGCTGATAGATTCTTCATCAAAGTCTTTATCCAGGGCATTTTGCTCTTCCATAGCAGCGGTAATACCGATGATGAGGGTAGAACCATAGGGACTGGTATTAAACAGCTGCAAATGCCTTTTGAGGGCTGCGGTCATGGCTTCTTTGGTATGGTATAGTTTTTTTAGTACCGGGATAATGGCAAACGCGAAGCCTGTATTTTGCCAGGTTTCGAAATTGAAATTGGCCTCCAGTGCAAGTGATCGTAAAAATAGCTTTCTTAAAGTCCCTTTGCTGAGTTGATGCTGTGATTCAACAGGTGTTGTTTCGGCGGGTGTATCGTCAAAATCAAAGTCGTCATCAGTGGAAGCTGCGGCCGGTTTGGGCGCATCCTGTGTTACGATGAGCGCGATGATCACCCCTAATCCACCAATGGCAATAATGGGGAGCTTTAAATAAGCGGCCAGCATAAACCCAAGGAAAAAATAAGGTGCTACCCTCTTGTTGAACATCAGGTTCATGAGCAGGGCAAAACCCAGCGCGGGCAGCATATTCCCGGCTACCTGCAGGCCCGATTGTACCCAGGCAGGGATCAGATCAAGGAATGATTTGATAGCCGTTGAACCCAGTTCCAAAGCCACAAAAATGATGATACCCATGAGGGCTGGTTTTAACAGGCCCGACAGGATATGTAATCGCTGAACGCCTTTGTAATCGCCGTCCTCGGCATATTGATTGAATTTTTTATTGAATACCGCCCTAAAAACGAACAGCCCACTGATCACCATTTCTGAGAGAATAGAAATAGGTACCGCCAAAGCTAGCGCGATGGCGGGCCCTTTGTGCGACATGATGGCAAACGCCGTTCCCAGCACGCCCCCGGTAATAATATCCGGTGGAATAGCTGCACCAACTTTAATGTTACCCATAAAAATAAGCTCCAACGTAGCGCCTATCATGACACCCTGGGTAACATCGCCCAGCACCAGGCCAACCAGTGGCCCCAGGATCAGCGGGCGACTTAACAGCGTAGTGCCCAGGAAATCCTCAAAATGTCCAAAAACGGCTATAAGTGTTAATAACAGATAGGTGGCCAGCATCTTAAATCAGGGTTTCTATCGGGGTTCTGTTGTCTGTTGGCACTTGTCTCACTTCCAGTTCAATGCCCTTAGTCAGCAGATCGCGGATAATAAGAATATCTTCATCTGTAACGGCTAGTGCCTTGGCTATGGAACGCGCGCCCTCTTTGGTACGGATGCCTCCAAAGTTGATGGTCTTGATCTCGCTCACACCAGCAGCCAATGTAGCAGCATCTTTTACAGAATTGATCAGTACCAGTATTTTCATGTTCTGGCCGCGCGGGTCATTTAAAAATATGATGGCGTTGGCCAATGTTTTGATGAGCAATTTGGCCGAGGCTGGTTTGGCCAGGCCCAGGGTCATCTTTAAAAAATCGTCGGTGGCGGCCTTATCGTTGGCTACCAGCAGGCAATCGGCGCCCAGGGCGGGTGTCCAGGTCATAGCCACCTGTCCGTGTATCAGTCTGTCGTCTATGCGGGTTAGCTTAATCATTTTGTTGTGTTATCAGTTTGTTTACATAAATCATTTGCTCTTTCCCATCGATAATGGCTGTTTCTATTATCTCGGTAACCGGGGTGCCGGCATCGCCCATAATAACCTCAATTAATAAAGGAAGATTAAAGCCAGATACGATATGCACATTGTCTTTCAATGCTTCGCGTATCATGATGTTATTTACACTGCCGCCAAGCAGGTCGGTAAATATCACCAGTTCATCATCGGCCGTAATATGGATTAAAACCGCGGCCAGTTCGTCTTCTACGCTGATAGCATCATCGAGGTAGGCCTGTATCAGAAATACGTTATCTGTTTCGCCAATGATCATATCCAATGACGATTTTATCCCTTTGGCAAAAGCCCCATGCGTGGCAATTAAGAATTTTCTCATTTGTATCAATATGCAAATCCCCGTTGATCTTTTACTCTCAAAAAAGAGCGATCTGTAGGGCCAGTAAATCAAAAATTTTAAAAGAAATAAGCTATGCGACAGTATGCTTATCCAGGTTATAACACTTTGCAAGTATGCTATAAAGTTAAGCCATTTTATAGTTTTAGTGCACTACATTACCACTACTGCGATCTGAAAATGATGATATTAACAGGGTTTTAAGCAGAGAAAATGCATAGTGCCGGCACTACAGAAAAAATGCAGAGCAACAGAGACAGAGCGTGAGCCAAATTCGGATTCCGATTCTTTGTAACTAATTTGATATAATATCGGGTTGGCAATTTTGGTAGTGGTGATGTAGTGTTGTTAAAATAGTAGTTGGGGAAACTAATATCGAGCTTTGTTTTGGCTGATCAGTTCAACCTTATGTCCTGTTACATTCAATTACCAATTGTGATACCTTATCTAAAATTAACACCAACCGTGAAGAAATTCTTTTTATTGACGCTTTTTATACCATTAATTTACCATTACGGCTTTGCCCAGGCCCCGGATGCGCCGTTTGGGGCTGCGAGATCATTTTATCAGCAACGTTTGGATGATAAAGAAGCGGTTTACTTTACTCCAGATAAATACCCGGTTAAGGCCGATGGTAAAACCGATGTATCCGATGTGTTGCAACAGGCCATTAAGGATCTGAAAGATAAAAATAACTTCGGCGTGCTGTTTATCCCCGAAGGGAAATACCTTATTAGTAAAACCATATTTGTGCCAAGAGCTGTGCGACTGATAGGCTATGGTAAAACTCGTCCGGTAATTATTCTCGCCAAAAACTCACCGGGTTTCCAGATGGCCGATACAACGGATAAGGGCAAGGCCAAATATATGTTCTGGTTTGTGAATAATATATCCAAACCTGGCGAAGAGGTATCAGATGCGGGGGCATCTACCTTCTACAGTGCCTTATCCAATATCAACCTTAAAATTGAAGACGGTAATCCGGTAGCTGTCGCCTTGCGCACGCATTATGCCCAGCATAGTTTTATAGCCCATGCCGATATTGACGCGGGCAAAGGCAAGGCAGGCATGTTTGATGTGGGTAACGAGATGGAAGATGTGCGCTTTTTTAATGGCGATTACGGCGTCCTGACCACCAAACCATCACCGGGATGGCAGTTTATGATGGTGGATACCTATTTTGAAGGGCAGCGCAAAGCGGCCATCAGTACACAGGAAGCCGGTTTAACCATTGTGCGGATGCATGCAAAAAATGTGCCTACGGTGATCGAGATCCACCCTAATTATCATGAAAAGCTGTTCATGGAAGATAGCCGGTTTGACCATGTGAGCGGTCCGGCTGTTATCATCAGTAATGAGGATAATGCCTTTAACCAGATCAGTCTGCGTAATGTGGATTGCCGCGATGTAAAAACATTGGTCAACTATCGCCGCAGCAAAACAACAACCACCGGTGAAGGTGCCATTTACAAAATAAAAAACTTTATATATGGTTTGCAGATGGATAACCTTACAGCTGACCCGGCTTATAAAACCATAAAAGAGATCCAACCACTGCAATCCTTCCCGCCGCCGGCCAAAAAAGATATCCCGGATTTTCCGGCGATAGGTACCTGGGCCAACCTGCAAACGCTAGGCGCTAAAGGCGATGGCGAAACGGACGATACCAAAGCCATACAGGAGGCGATTGACCAATATCCTGCTATTTACGTACCATCAGGAAGGTATCGCATCATCGGAACTTTAAAACTTAAGCCAAATACGGTACTGATCGGTTTGAATCCCATCGCTACACAGATTATATTGAAAGATAATACACAGGCCTACGGTGGTTTCGGCGGACCTGTACCAATGATCGAAACAAGTAAAGGCGGCAATAATATCCTCACCGGTATAGGTTTATCTTCCGGTCGTATTAACCCGCGGGCCGTGGCCTGTAAATGGATGGCTGGCGAGAACTCCTACCTGAATGATGTGAAATTTTTAGGCGGCCATGGAGGCATGAATAAGCCTGGTGAGCAAACAGGTCAAAGTTTGTATAAAGGTAACGACAGCGACATGTGGGACACCCAATACTGGAGCCTTTGGGTAACAGACGGAGGTGGTGGCACTTTTAAAAATATCTGGAGTGCAAATACTTATGCTACTGCCGGAGCTTATGTATCCAATACCAGCACGCCGGGAAGGATTTACGCTTTATCGGTAGAACATCATGTACGCAACGAGGTACGTTTTAACAAAGTAAGCAACTGGAAGGTATATGCCCTGCAACTGGAAGAAGAAAGCCGGGAAAGTACCGAATGCCAGCCGCTAGAGTTGGAAAATTGTGCTGATATGACTTTTGCCAATTTGTACATGTTTAGGGTGATTAGGGTAAATAAACCTTATCCATATTCTGTCCGCAGCTGGAATAATAAAAATGTAGAGCTGCTGAACGTACATAACTACAGCCAAATCAAATATACCACTACCGATCCGATCTATGATATCGGCACCAATGTTACGGTGCGCCCCTGGGAGTTTACCCGCCTGGTGATTAACAGTGCTACAACAGCCAGCGAACAACCGGTTCAGGGCAATGTGCAAAAACTGGCATCAGGTTTTGAGTTTGCCAACAGTTTGTGTACCGATAGCAAGGGCAACGTTTACTTTAGCGAGGCCCGGATGCGGCGCATTTATAAATGGGATGCCAGTACCAAAACTATCAGTTTGCTGGCCGATTATCCCTGGGAGCCGCTTTCGCTGGCCTGCGATAAAAATGATAACCTGCTGGTGGTATTTAAATATACCCCCAAGCCCGGTTACCTGGTTGATGGTAAGCCCGAAGAATTTAAAAATCCGGCTGATGCCTCTGGCACATCCTTTAGCGGCTGGGGTAACTCGGGATTTGGCGGTTTGGTTTATTCGGTAAATACGAACAATCCCGACGAGAGTATCCAATTATTGAAGAAAGAAGCTATGCCAACCGGCAAGACTATATACCAGGCACTTTATCCCGCACACCGCTGGCGCGATTTTCATGATTTTAATACGGTATCGGTTAATAAAGCAACCGAATGCTGGGTGGCGCCAGATGGGGTTACCATTATCCCCGTAGTATATGATCTGGCCCGATCAAGCGCCCTGATTGTTGCCTATCCCGGCAAACCGGTTTATACTACCGATGAATATGATAAACGTACGGTACAGCTCAATGTAAGTAAAGAAGGTTACCTGAGCGATCTGAAATATTTCGCCGAACGTGGCGAGTTTAATTCGGCAGTTGACGCGAAAAGCAATGTATATATAGCCGATGGACAGGTGTATATTTATGACAATGCCGGTAAGCAAACCGGAGTGGTTAAAGTGCCTGAACGCCCCACATCGCTTGTGTTTAGTAAGGATGGGAAAACCTTGTACGTTACGGGGCATAATGCTTTGTATGCGGTGGCTGTTGCGCAATAGGCTCCTACGCTGTTCGAAGTCTCTGACTTCGAACCTGTATGCTTGTAGTTTGCAACTACAGTGGCTTGGTTTAATTGTTTCGGGTAGTCTGAAGACTACTTGCATAGTCGTCCGAAGTCAGAGACTTCGAACAGCGCAACTGTTTTTATAAATTTATATAACATATTAATATCTTGATCTATGAATAAAAAGAAACTGAAGTTTTTGCTCTCCATATTAATGGTACCATTGGCAACCTTTGCCCAGCAAATTAAAATAGTAACCAACCAGGTAGGCTACGAAGATACCAAAGCTAAAAAGGCTATTGTAGTAACGGACAAAGCCTATCCCATCACCACATTTCAATTGGTTGATGCAGACGGCAAAGTGGTATTTTCCGGTAAACCAGTATATAACGGTACTGTAAAAGGGTGGAAAAACCGGGAGTTTTATACGCTTGATTTTAGCGGGTTTACTACTGCGGGCATCTACCAGGCGCAAGTCAACTTATCCGGTAAAAGGATCAGTTCCTATCCATTTAAAATAGGCAAGAACGTGCTGGAACAGGCCACATTATCAGACGTGGTATATTATTTTAAAGGACAGCGTGCCGCCGGCGAAATAGATAAGGCCGATCATCATTTGCTGCTGGCTGGCAGAATACAGGATACTATTGATGCCCATGGTGGTTGGTATGATGCTACCGGCGATTATGGTAAGCATTTTTCACATCTGTCGTTCTCCAATTATTTCAATCCGCAGCAGATACCTTTGGTGGTTTGGAGCCTATTGAAAACCAAAGAGATCCTCGATAAAAAAACAACTACCGATTTTAGACAGATAAACCGCCGTATTTTGGATGAGGCTACTTATGGCGCCGATTATCTGGTACGCATGCAGGCCAAAAACGGTTCTTTTTATCGTTCGGTATCAGCACCGGGTCCGGGCAAACTGGCAATGGACAGGGTGATCCGTGCCGAAGATGCCTCCTATCGCATCAAACAAACCAAAGATCAACCGTTTAGCAACAGCGCCGAAAATAAGGATTGGCACCGGTACCAAACCAGTTATCGCTCGGGTGGGGGCATAGCTATTGCCGCATTGGCCATGGCATCAACCCTCAAAGTAAATGGCGATTTTACCAGCGAACAATATCTACAGGCCGCCGAAAACGCTTTCCGATTCCTGGAAGCCAATAACAAGCTGATGACCTTTGATGGTCGCGAAAATATCCTGGATGATTATTGTGCCTTAAACGCTGCCACCGAATTGTATAAAACCACCAGAAAGCCAGAGTATTTGACGGCTGCAACCAAAAGGGCAAATAACCTCATCAATCGGTTATCGGCTTGGAAAAACTATCAGAATTACTGGAAGGCGGATAGTACCGACCGGCCATTCTTCCATCCCTCAGATGCAGGGATGCCTGTTGCCAGTTTGATCTATTATTATCCCTATGCCAATCAAACCATGCAGGCGTCCATCAAAAAAGCCATCAAAGCATCATTTGATTTTGAGTTGAAAGTGACTCATGAGGTGAATAACCCTTTTGGTTATAGCCGTCAATTGGTGCAGGATACTTTGGGCAACAGGCGCACCTCGTTCTTCTTTCCGCAGGGCAGCGATGCTTCGCCCTGGTGGCAGGGCGAAAATGCTCGCTTATCTTCGATGGCAACAGCCGCGCGATTGGCTGCCGGTTTGTTTACTGATGATCAAGCTTACCATGATCAACTGGAAACCTTCGCCGTTGATCAACTCAATTGGATACTCGGCCTGAATCCTTTTGATGCCAGTATGCTGCAAGGCACAGGGCATAATAACCCTGCCTACGGTTTCTTTGGCACATTTGAATATACCAATGCCCCTGGTGGTATTGTCAACGGTGTAACAGGTGGACTGAGCGACGAAAATGATATCGATTTTAATTTATCCTATGCCCAGATCCATAAAGATTATGACTGGCGCTGGGCCGAGCAGTGGCTTCCGCATACCGCCTGGTACCTGCTGGCCGTGGCTATACATGAATAATTAGTTATGAAGAATATGAAAAAGATTTGTTTAATAACTCTTATTGCTTTACTGATCCTGTCGCGGTTTACTTTTGCGCAGGTAACACATACCACATTAGCTACGGGTGCGCCTGCTCCCGATTTTAGTCTGCCCGGTATAGATGGGAAAACGTATACGCTGCAATCATTTAAAGATGCCAAGGTGCTGGCTGTTGTGTTTATCTGTAACCACTGTCCAACATCACAAGCTTATGAGGATAGATTGGTGAAACTGACCAGCGACTATGCCTCCAAAGGTGTCAAAGTAGTGGCCATCAACCCAAACAACCCGGCTTCCCTGCGCTTGGATGAGTTGGGATATAGTGACCTTGGCGATTCTTTTGAGGACATGAAAGTACGTGCCAAAGACCGTCATTTTAATTTCCCGTATCTGTATGATGGCGAAACAGAGATCGCCAGTAATAAATACGGCCCGGTAGCTACGCCGCATATTTTTATTTTCGACAAAGACAGGAAGCTCCGCTATAATGGTCGTATTGACGATATGGAAAATCCGGCCAAAACACCACGATCTTTAGATGCCCGCAACGCTATCGATGCCGTACTGGCGGGCAAAGAAGTAACAACTCCGGTAACCAAAACCTTTGGCTGCTCTATCAAATGGGCCGAGAAGCAGGATTGGATCCAGAAAGCCGCTGTAACCTGGGCCAACGAACCGGTTAAGTTGGATACCATTGATGCCGGGGGCATAGCCACCCTGGTAAAAAATAAAAGCGATAAATTAAGATTGATCAACCTGTGGGCTACCTGGTGCGGCCCTTGCGTGGCCGAATTCCCGGAGCTGGTAACCATCATGCATCTGTACCGTGACCGAGGGTTGGAGTTTGTCACCATCAGCGCCGACGATCCATCGCGCAAGGATAAGGCTTTGAGTTTTTTGAAGGGTAAACAGGCATCGGGTCCCAATTATATTTATACCGGCGATGATAAATACAAAATGATCGAAGCGGTTGACCCTAAATGGGATGGCGCCCTGCCATACACCATGCTGGTTGACCCTGATGGTAAAGTTGTTTACGGCAAACAAGGTATCATCAATCCCGAAGAACTCAAAAAGATCATCTGGGAGGATCCAACGATGGGGAGGATATATAAGTAGCTTTGTATAAAAATCTGTTGTTGACAACGCCGACAACGATGAGAGTTTTTATAAATTTACCTTTCAAAGGTATAGGAGGCGCTCATTATAGGCAAGAGCAGGACTTTAAAATAAACTATGAAAGGTCAGAAAGCGTATTTTTTAGCCCAGGCAATAAATGAAAAATTGTATCAGGGATATAGTGAATTGGAAAAGAAAGAATTATATGAAAAATACTTCCGATTGATCAGAAAGTCCGCTTATTCAGGGTATGTTGATGGGTTATACGATTTTGCTCAACAGTATGAAAATATGAGTTTCCTTGGAGTTGAAAATCCACTATATAATCCTAAGAAATGTGTTTTTTGGTATACCAAAGCTTGTGACAAAGGACATGCAGAAGCTTGTAATAATCTGGCAACTTTTTATGAAAAGGGCGAAGGATGTAAGCAGAACCTAAGTTTTGCTTTAGCGTTATACAAGCGATCTGCCGATTTAGGTTCACCAAACGGGAAAAAGAACTACAAAATAATGGTTCGGGATTTAGCTAAAGGTGGGAAATACAATAAGTGATTAACCCAACAACCATAGGGATTGCCGAATTAAAAACTATGTCATTTCGAGAAGGAACGACGAAGCAATGATATGTTTTATTGGCTACTTCGTTATATCAATCAAAAAATCATACAAATTAACCTCCGTAGCTAAACCCAGTTTTTTGCGCACACGATACCGGCTAATCTCGACACCTTTGAGCGAGATGTTCATGAGCTGGGCAATTTCCTTAGAGGTGAGATTAAGCCGCAGATAAGCACACAGTTTCAGATCGGTAGGACTAAGTCCCGGGAAACGGGTTTTCATGATGGAAAGGAAATTGTTGTGTACCTGGTCAAAGTAAATGGCGAAGTGGTTCCAGTCGTCGTCCTTTTTTTCGGTATCGGTTACCAGTTTAAAAACATTCCGGAATTCATGGGTCAGATCGGGCATGTTCACTTTTTTAATGGCGGCCACCAGTTCTTCGCGGATGTTGAGCAGGATACGGCCACGCTCCACCAGGTGCATGGTAATGGTGGCCAACTCTTTATTCTTATAGTTTAATTCCGACTCGAGATTGTTGTTTTTCAGGGCGATGATCTCTTTTTCGTTCCGATCTAGCTCCAGGCTGTGCAGATAGCTCAGGCGGCGCTGCTCCTCCTCATGTTTCTGTTGATGCAGATCAAAGCGTTTCCGTTGCTCTTTAATGGTAAGGTAGATGGCGAAAATTACCAGCAAAAGATAGAAAAGATAGGCCCAGATAGTTTGATACCAGGCAGGATCTACCACGAAAGTATAACTTACCGGGGTCGAGGCATTCCCCAGGTTATTGCGCACCCTTACCGAAAAGGTGTACCGTCCGTAAGGCAAATTGGTATAATCCTTTTCGGTTTTTACCGACCATTTTGACCATTCATTATCAAAGCCTTCCAGCTTATAGGAAAATTCTTCGTTGCTCTTTTGAGCAAATAAGGTTGAAGAATATTCAAAATGGAAAGAATTCCAATGGTTGGATAAAGTGACGATCTGCTTTTTGCCCTGCACACCAGCCACCTCACTATCCTTCATAAAGTAGCCGCCAAATATCAGGCTGTCTTTTTCGGCAATAGCCTTTACGGTGGTTAATAATACGTTCAGCTTGGTTTCCGACTGTACATATTGCCGGTAATTTAAATGGAACACCCCATTGTTGGAACCCACGAAAATATTTTCTTTATCGTAAGGGTAAATGTACCCGGCGCCCTTTACGGTTTGCCCGGCCAGTTCGGGGAAATAGATCACTGTATATGACTTGCCGCTTGATGGTTTACTAAAATCCATAACGCCAACCCGCTGATTACTGATAAACCAGATATTACCTGTAGAATCGGCAGTTAGGTGCTCTATGTAGGTATTGCCCAAAGCCGGATTGTAGAATGCCGATGGTTCAAACCTGTTTTGGTTTACATTATATTCATAAACGCCCTTTTCGGTAGCTACCAGAATTTTACCTCTGATGAAATAAACGTGATTGTTCATCACCGAAGGCAAACCGTTACGATCGGTGTATTGGGTATAGCGAATGATCTTCTTTCTGTCAGCAGATAGCTGGATCTTATAAACCCCGCGATAGGAGTGCGAGGCCCATATTACATGGTCGTCATTGTCTTTCGCCAATGTGGGTAGCGACTCATACAGGGCATCCATTTTAACATCAGCCTTAAAATCATTGCCATTGTTTTTGATCAATTGCAAACCTGTATAAGTGCCCGCAATAATATCGGGCGAGGAAGGGATGGGCACAAACCGCCAGGCACCTTCCCGGTTAGTGATCTGTTTTACATGGTTATTATCAACCACTAAGGCGCCATCCTCATGCCCAACCAGCAAATGGTGGTTTATTTCGCGCAGGCTCCATACCTGTCCCTTGGTGTTTTCTACCTCGGTAAATACCCCTTTATTATTGCTGATATCTTTTTGCTGTGCATCAAGCGGAACGCTGTATAGCCCGTTTGAGGTACCTATGAATAATTTTTGGTTAAACACACTTACCGCGTTACTTTTTAACTGGTTATCCTTATTGGCATAAATACGCTTAACCGAGGTATTGTAGTTGATAAAGTCAATCCCGCTTTCCAGGCCGAGCCATAAGTTCTTATCACGATCAAGCAAGAGACCAAGCACGTTATTGTTTTGCAATCCTTCGTTGTTGGAAAACCGTTCTACCACATTGCCTTTGCCGTCAATAATGATCAGGCCGCGGGCCTTCGTGCCGATGGCATAGCGGTCATCGCCTATTTTTTTAGCGCAGTTTACCAGGTCGTTCTGTAAAATAGGGTCAATAGCGGTAGGCTTTTTGATTAAGGTTGATCCGGTTAATAAAAATAAGCCCTGTTTCAGCGTAGTAAGCAGTACCGTGTCGCGATTGTAATCCATCACCCCGGTAATATGCAGACTGGCAGTAGGCAATTGGGTATGGCAGGGCTGCCACTGGTAATCTTTAAAAAACATCAGGCCCTCGTCCTTATCTTCCGCAAAGAGTTGCGATCCGGCTTTTGACAACAACCGCCAGCCGCCAGGCGCGTCAAATGTTTTGATCTCGTTATTATTATATTCAAAAACACATTCAATAGTGCGGAAAAAGACTTCGTTTTTGAACAGCACAATGCTCCATATATCGGCAAACTGTCTTGCTTTCTGCGGCATGAGCTGCTTAATGGAATGATATTTTAAAATGCCGTTCGCATCCGGGAAAAAGTAGCCTATTTCATCCTGTCCACCTACAAATATCTTTCCATCGGGGTCAATAGCCAGGGCTTTAATGGTGCCCTTATTGGGTAAAGGGTATATTTTCCAGTAACTGCCGTCAAAAGTTAAAAGTCCGTCGTTATTGGCAAAATAGAGTATACCGTTACGGTCCTGCTTTACATCCCATACTTCGGTACTGGCGTTATAATCGGTATGCGTGTAGTTTTTAATAGCGGGCACACCAATGGTAGTTTGCGCACCGGCAACAAAAACCAAAGCGTGGTAAATAATAATCAACAGAATGATTTTCTTCATCAACAAAGCTTCCCCCGAGGAGGTATTTTAAAATGTTTTATAAAACCGGCATTATCAGGCGAGCACGGTAATTGGATTAAAAAGGTAATTTAAAAAACATTTTAATATAAAGGATAAATGTTTTGTTTGTAGTGGGGCGTATAAATGGATTATTAGCTATATTTAGGTTATTTGACGGTTTCTGTAGTGTTAATGTAGAGGTGTGATGCATTGGTATTGAGGTCTCCCTTCAACGGAGTTGTATGCCATCAATCGAGCCCTATCCGATTCCTTCTTTTGGGAAGGGTAATAACCCACCGTTAGACAGCAATCAAACTTTAGTGAGAAAAGCATGACGCATAGCCGACTCACCCGATCTGCGCTTCGCTGGACCACCCTCTCTCCGGCTTCTCCGTAAAGAGGGTCTGGAAAAGGGCAATCCCCTCTATGCGCGAAGCGGAGAGAGGGGTGACGAGCGCAGCGACGTCGGGGTGAGTCGATACCGTGCGTTCGATCCTTATTATCTGTCTAATCATGAGTTATTACTCTCCATCTGGAACAGATGTTGAGAAGCCACAAATTCTAAAAAAGTCGGTTAACATAAATTTGGCATAGAATTGATTTAACTAATTAAAAATCAATTAATTAAATAAATTTTAACCATAAAAAGTGTAAACCATGTAAACCCACTTTTGTAACCTATTAAGGAGTTCTGTCCTGGTTACCTCCGGGGCTTATCTACTGACAAAAAGGAAAGAAGTCATTCCCAATCACTATTTCACTAAATCACTAATTCACTAATTAGCTTTCACCGTCCAGAATATCGTATTCCTCACCAACGTAGTAAACGTGCTGTCCTGAAAAAGCTCAGGGAAGTGTCCCATGGCTATGTAGATGTTTTTGGCTTTGATGTGCTCGTTGGTCCATATTACCGGGTGGTCGCCCATTTTGATGGGCTTATCTGGTACATAGGTGCTCTCGTCAATACTCGCCAGTACATGCACATTAGGGCGCGGACTCTTATTGTAGGTATACCATTCGTCTTTGGTGGTGAATGATGCCGGTAAGCCTGCCATAATAGGGTGGTTTTTATCTTCAACTGTGAGTAAGGCAGTTGTGCCGCCGTGTATGGTATCCTTAAATTCAATGCCACCCATAAACTGGCAATACCATTGCCACATAGGGTAACCATCAAACACACCCAACAGGGTAGGATGGTGGAAACCCATCCAGCCACCTTTACCTTGATCAAGGTACTCTGTAAAAGCCGCCTGAGCTTCTGGTCCCCAGGGATAGGGTGGGTAATCCAGTTGGATAAACAATTGATATTGTTTTAAAAAATCCTTGGTTATAGGCTTAGTATCGGTGATGTAATCAATGGTAAAGTTGCTATCGATGGCCAGCTTGTCCAACCATATTTTGGCGGCGGCATCAAACAAGGCATGTCCCCCGCCAACTTCGGCAATAGCAATTGCCCGGAAACGCGGGTGTTTATTTTGCGCGATACTAATGAGTGAGCTGCCAGTAACAAGCAGTAAAATGATGGCAATAATTTTAAATGTTTTCATAACACGACCTTCGGTTTAGGTCGGGCAATTATAGGAGAAACTTTTTGTCCAAAAACGGCAATCAGCGTATCGTAGTGGTAAAGTAGGGCAGCTATAAAGGCTTTTTACAGCTGCAAATTAGGATATTTGGTTGCTGTAGGGTTGCTGACGTAGCACCCCTCATTTGATTACCTGTAACCTATATGAAAAGAACCCCGTTTATTATCCTTTGTTTGATGGCCTGTTGTTTGGCTTTGCCTGCTTTTGCATTTGCGCAAACAGATACCGCTAAAATTGATATTCCTATGAATAAGAGAAAGGTAAGCTATGAAAATGCTTCGAAAAATATGGCCGGTAAAGCCGAACTGTTTAAGCGGGCAAGTAAATGGTTTAGTATGGTGTTCCCGGATCAGTCGGAAGGTAAAGTTGTTATTGATCGGCAAGCCGGAACCATTAATGGCTTTGGATTGTTCAAAGTGGTCACCAGCGATTCGGGGAATTATTATTGGTTAAGGTTCAATGTAGCTATTGCGGTGACCGATACCGGGTATACCTATCGCGCCTATAATTACTACGAAAAACCTATAGAAAAAGGCATCACCAATGAATATTCCAAAATTGAATATCGCTGGTGGGATTATCGCCGTGGGCATCCCTGGTCGGCGGAGGATAAACGATTGTTTACCGGTTTAAATAACAACTCGCGTACGCTCCTGACCTCGCTAAAAACCATCATGGATAAATAAAATCTTACAAACACTACAACTAAAAATATATGAAAAAACTACTGCTGTTCATTTGCCTTGGCCTGGTTATTTGCTTTAACGTTCATGCGCAAACTAAACATTTTAAAGTATTGGCCTTGTATGAAAACGGCGGGCACCATATCGAGTTCTCCAAACGCGCTAAAGTATGGCTGGATAAACTGGCCGCCGAAAAAGGGTTTACTATCGATTATATTCAAAATACCGACAAAATAGACGACGCTTTTTTGAGCCACTATCAGCTGTTTTTGCAATTGGACTACGCCCCCTATGCCTGGACAGACAAAGCTGTGGCTGCCTTCCAGAAATATATTGATGAAGGCAAAGGTGGCTGGGTTGGCTTTCATCACGCAACGCTTTTGGGCGAGTTTGATGGTTATCATGAGTGGCAATGGTTCTCGGACTTTATGGGCGGCATCAGCTTCAAAAATTACATAGCCACCTTTGCCAAAGGGAAGGTAAATGTTGAGGATAAAAAGCACCCGGTAATGAAAGGCGTGCCCGCGTCATTCCTGATACAACAGGAGGAGTGGTATACCTATGATAAAAGTCCGCGCCCCAATGTGCACGTGTTGGCCAGTGTTGATGAATCAACCTACGATCCACAAGGCGATATCAAAATGGGCGACCATCCCGTGGTTTGGACAAACGAGCAGAAAAAAGCCCGTAACGTTTACATTTTCATGGGGCATTCGCCAAATCTGCTGGATAACCCGGCCTGGGTAAAACTGGTGACTAACGCCATTTTTTGGGCTGCTGGTAATTAATGTTGATAATAAATACCCATATGATGTTTAAAAAACTGTTTTTCCTGCTGATAACGGTCATGTGCTGCACAGCAGTGTTTGCCCAGGGATCTAAATTTAAAATGCTGGCCCTTTATACCACCACTGTCGAATCGGATCATGTTGATTTTGCCAATGATGCTATCAAGTACTTTACCAATCTGGCGGTTAAAGATGGTTTTACTTTCGAAGCTACTACCAATTGGAAAAATTTGAATGATGATAATCTGAAAAATTATCAGCTTATCATCTGGCTGAATGATTTTCCGCAGAATGAAGAGCAACGCACCGCTTTTGTAAAATATATGAATAATGGCGGCGCTTGGATAGGCTTTCACGTAGCGGGTTACAACGATAAGTATACCAAATGGCCCTGGTTTGTGAGCTTTTTAGGTAGCTCGGTTTTTTATAATAACAGTTGGCCCCCATTGCCGGCAAAGCTGCTGGTTGATGATACCAGGCACCCAGTGACTAAAGGCATCCCCGCTCATTTTGTTTCGCCCATCAACGAATGGTATGGGTGGAAACCAAGTCCCCGGCTAAACAAAGACATTAAAGTTTTGGTCACGCTCGATCCGGCAAATTATCCCCTGGGTAAAAAGGACATCATCCGCGAGGGCGATATCCCGGTAGTTTGGACGAATACCAAATACAAAATGCTGTACATCAACATGGGCCACGGTGATCAGATATTTACTTCAGATACCCAAAACAAGCTGTTTGAAAATGCGGTATTGTGGTTGGGGAGGAAGTAAATGTGTGTGTGCGGGTTACAGATGTGCAGATGAGGCGCAAAATCAATTACTTATAAAAAATATGTCATTGCGAGGAGGAACGACGAAGCAATCTCCTCGCGTTTAATATGCAAGCGAGGAGATTGCCACGCTGCGCTCGCAATGACATATTCTTTATGGGCTTTAAAACTGTGAATAACGAACTTTTCTTTTATCTCGTTTTCAATCTTGCATCTATCTCATTAAGCAGATACTCTTTTTTATCATCAGCATACTCCCAAAACATTACCCCGGCCATTTTATGTTTGATAAGATAATGGCATTTTGCTTTTATCGACCATTCATCATCGTATGATATAAATTGTTTGGTAGCCGCGTTGAAGAGGTAAGGAGCATCGGCATTGCGGTCGCGATAATATTTAAAACCATTGCGGTTTAATAGGCTGTCTTTGATCAGTGTATAGCCACCTACATGTACATACTCTGCCCTTTTCATCCCCAGGCCATTCTGGGCAACGTCCAACACTTTTGAGGATCGACCATAAAAAGCCACGCCCAATACCAATTTGCTGGCAGGCACACCGGCGGCAATAAAATCGGATACGGCTTTATCGGCATAATTTTCGGTCTGGTATTGTTTGGAAGCGTACAGGTTGGTATGATGAACTGCGATACCTGATCTATCCTGGAAATAATCATACGTCATGAGGTTGATATAGTCCAGATATTGCTGAGCTTTATCCATTTCGGTATGATCTAAAAAACGCTTAAACCCTCCAACAGCCGTAGTCAATAGCAGCTTTTTGCCGGCCTGTTTTTCCAGTATATCCAAGTCATGGCGCAGGGCTTTAAACATCAGTGTATAGTTTACTTTATCCTCCGGGCGATAAATATTACCGGTGTTGCCAGCCATACCGGGGTACTCCCAGTCGATATCAATACCGTCAAGATCAAATTTTTTGATGATGGCTACCGCGCTGGCCGAGAAAGCTTCGCGGGCGGTATCGGTCAAAACAGCATCGGAAAAATTACCACTCCAGGTCCACCCGCCTATGGATATGAGCACTTTAAGTGCAGGATTACGCTTTTTAAGCTGTACCAGGTTCCGAAAGTTAATGGTATCCGTTCTTTCGTGACTTAAAAAGGCCCGGTTGTTTTTTATGTTGACAAAAGCATAGTTGATGTGGGTCAATTTTTCGGGGTTCACCATTTCCATATTGGCTACACCTTTGTAACCACCTACATAGCCAATAATTACATACTTGGGTTTCTTGGTTGCTTTTTGTGCCTGGAGTGTAATTGCAGATAATAAAAATGGCAATAAATAAAGCAGTGCTTTAGCCAGTGGATGTTTGTGAAATTTTAGGTTGATCATTTTATAATGAGGTTTAAGTATGGTATAAGTGTTTATTAGATTTTGAGCCTGATCCGCCTTTTTTCCATGAGTCCAACCAGGGCAATTAATATAAATGCGGTAGCCATAGAACGGGCAAGCCCTATAATACCCGAATTGAAAATATCCGGATAATTAATATGGAAAAACATCAGCAGGAAAACCTGGAAATAAGGCATCAGGTAACAGGTAAGCGTACTGGTACCCGCTGGCCATATCCATTTGAACCAGTTCTTCTTTCCTTTTACATCAACCAGGTAAATCATCAGCTCAAATACCAGGATGGTAATACCACTGCAAATAAATATCCAGGCAGGAGTAGAGCGGATCTTGGAGATGCCTTGCGTGTAGGGGCGTATCACCAATCCTAATACGATTAACACTACACCAGTAAGCCCAAAAATGAGCCACATGCGCTGCGTTTTGCCAAGAGTAACCAGGCGTGCATATAACTCTGATATTACAATGCCACCCATGGTTAAACAGAGTGATGAGGCATCGCCGATCAGGAATAATCTTTTATGGATGATGCCAGTATGCCGGGCTATATTGATAGCTACAAATGACAGCAGTATCGGAAGAATAATGTTCAGTTTGCCTTTTGCCAGTAAGTAAACAATGGCACATATAAGATAGGCCCAGCCAATAATGCCCAGTATTCCCCACCATTCGGGGCGCATACCGGTAATTTCGCCGTCGTCATTCCCTTTATATACAACGGCCATGGCAATTAGTATGGCTATCCCTAGTCCTTGTAAAGTGTATCTTTTGGCTTTGGCCATGGTTTCGGGATAATCCAGCCATATCAGGAAAAAGGCCAGCGTAATCAATATCGCCCAAAGTGCTTTGGGTAACACAGAAGTATTGCTGTAGCTTTCCAGGTTTACATGATAAAACCCCATGATGAGCAATGCCGCACTGCGGGTAAGTATGTATATTAAAATAGAGGTGAAAGAATCGCCTTTATTGAGCCTGTTTTTGATAGCGAAGGGTAACGACAAACCTACAATGAAAAGGAACGCCGGGAATATGGTATCGGCAAAACCCATGGCATCTGCTTTACCCGGTGCATGGTCTATCCATACGGGGATGTTTTTTACACCGCTGGCGTCATTAACAAATATCATCAATAACATGGTGATGGCGCGCAGCACATCGATGGATAAAAGGCGCTTAGGTAGCTGTTGCATTTAAACGGGTTTAACTGTGAAATATGAATAGGTACGTGTATTAACTTTTAGCCAACCAGGTTTGCTTTATGCAGATCAATACACGAGTATAAGTTAAGCAAATTTGTTTTGTATGCCTTCAGGCAAATCTAAAAGGTAAATGATCCGGATTGTATTAATTGGGCACTACTTTACCACTACGATAGGTAGAAACAGGCGGAATGCGAGGGGTAAACAGGTTTAGTAGTTGATATTGGTGACGGCTTAAGATAGAAATTTGGCAAAAAAATAAGCAAGACTCTTTTCGGGTCTTGCTTATTTGAAAGCATAATTATGCTCTGTATATAGTTATATAAAACTTACGCTTTAGGTGTTGTTTCCTTTTTTGCAGCTGGTTTGGCTGCGGTTTTTGCAGGAGCTGGAGCCGGTGTCGCTGCCGGTTTTTTAGCGGCGGCAACTTTTGGCGCTGCAGCCGTTTTAGTGGCAAGTGCCTGTGGAACTGCTACTTTTTTATCTTTAGCAGCAAGCGCTTGTGGAACAGCTACTTTTTTGTCTTTGGTAACAAGTGCTTGTGGAACTGCTACTTTTTTAGCAGGAGCCGTGTTTTCACCAATTTTTGCAGCTAATGTTTTGGCCAGGTTTTTTGAGGCTTTTTCAATAGCTTTGTTCACCTTTTTTAGGTCTGATTCAAATTCGCTTACTACGGTTTTGATCTGGGCAAACAGTTTATCGTTTAATTGTTTCTTAAGAGCCTTACGGGCTTCTTTAGTGGCTGTCTTATTTTTATCGTTTTTCATATTACTGGACAAGGAAATTCTGAGTGTTTTTTGAAATTATTTTTCGGCACAAAGCTAAGTTAATAAACAGTGATTTTAATATTATGTTTATGTTAATAAAGATAGTTAATGTTAATTAATTATTAACAAAATAAATTGACTATTGTGTTCATTTTTAGCGATCTACTATTGGCTTTTAATATTAATTGTATATTATTAATCAGCTTAACCACATTTTATGATGGTTGGATTAATGAATATGTATGATATAAATGATTGTATCATACATATTCTGCTTTTTGTGAACAATCATTTTTTGAAAGCTTTTGGGTTAATTGATAACTTAGCAGCGCTTATATTGTTTTTATATGATGATCAAAGATTTAAACTCCTTAAACCAGGTAGCCGAATTTCATACCACTTTTAAACACCCCATTGTTGCCGAACCGGCTATTCCTTCCAAAGAACGCAGTCAATTGCGCATTGAACTATTGGCAGAAGAGCTAAAGGAGCTGCAACAAGCGGTTGATGATAACAACCTGGTGGAGGTAGCAGATGCCCTTTGCGATTTGCAATATGTGCTATCGGGTGCAGTACTGGAATTTGGACTGGGTCAAAAGTTTAAAGAGTTATTTGACGAAGTGCATCGCTCCAATATGAGCAAAGCCTGCAAAACCGTTGAAGAGGCTAACCAAACTATTGAACATTATCGTAATACAGCCGGTACCGAATCACACTATAAAGAGATTGACGGGTTGTTTTTGGTTTACCGTACATCGGACAACAAAACCCTGAAATCAATCAATTATTCACCTGCCAATCTGGGCAGCATTGTAGGATAAACCATACTTAAAATAAAAAACTTGCCAGAATCAGCCCCAAACCAACCCGAAGCAAAAGAAACCATGCATCCGCGTAACCAGCACCGCCTGGGATACGATTTTAAAGCACTGATGCGGGCCACGCCGGCCTTACGGCCTTTTGTTACGGTAAATCAATACGATAACCAAACCATCAATTTTGCCAACCCCGATGCGGTAAAAATGCTGAACAAAGCATTGCTAAAGCATCATTATCGCATTGCCAGCTGGGATATTCCCGAAGGTTATTTGTGCCCGCCCATACCCGGCCGGGCCGATTATATCCATTACGTGGCTGACCTGTTGGCTACTTCAAACGGTGGTGCGGTACGCAAAGGCAAAAAGGTGCGGGTGCTGGATATCGGTGTAGGCGCCAACTGTGTTTATCCTATTATAGGTGTACAGGAGTACGGTTGGAGTTTTGTGGGGGTTGATATCGACGAGGCAGCGATTGAATCTGCACAAAAGATCATTGATAGCAATGAACAGTTGAAAAAAGCTGTTGAATTACGGCTACAAAAGCACCGGGCTGATATTTTTACGTTTGCTATAAAGCCCGGTGAGTTTTTCGATCTGACCGTTTGCAATCCCCCGTTTCATGCATCTGTAAGGGAAGCGGCTGAAGGATCGCGTCGTAAATGGAATAACCTTGGCCTGCATACCGCGAAGGGCAAAGAAGAACCGCTATTAAACTTTGGCGGTCAGAATACCGAATTATGGTACCCCGGTGGCGAGGCCGCGTTTTTAAAACAGATGGCTACCCAGAGCACCCGCTTTGCCAAACAATGCTTATGGTTCACCTCGTTGGTATCCAAAAAAGAAAATCTGCGTATTTTGTACAATGCCCTGCAAAAGGCTGGTGCCAAGGAAGTGCAAACCATCAATATGTCGCAAGGTCAAAAAGTTAGCCGTATTATGGCCTGGACATTTTTTACACCGGAAGAACAGCACCGGTCACACGCGTAAAAATGTCTTCTTCTGGTACAAATAATATAGAAAAATCCATTTCACCAGAATAAAGCAAACAGCCATCACCACAATATTGTATGGATCACCAACCAATTGCCCTATCCAGCCAAAAAAAGCATTGCTGGTGAATTGCCACTTGATAAAATGTCCGGAAATATAGATGAGGATGGAGTTCATGCCGATGACCCTGAAAAAGAAGGCCCATTTTTGATAACCCAGCACATCAATCACATAATAAAACAGGGCCATCAACAACAAACTCAAGCCGCCAACCTGCATCACGAATGAGCTTGTCCACAGGTTTTTATTGATCGGAAAATCGAGGTTCCAGATCTGTGCTATGATCAGGAATATAACGCCGGTAACCGCCATAATAGCTACTTTACGGGTTTGGGCCAAACCTGTTTTTTTCAGAAGCTGACCGGTTAATATACCCAATAAGCCGGTGCTGATGGCCGGTATGGTAGAGAATAAACCTTCCGGATCATGAATGCCTAAATACAGTTTTCCGGGTAATATCAAACGATCCATATACGAGGCAAAATTCCCCTGCATGGTCAAATCGCCATGTGGGAAACCCGGTGCCGAAGTGAATTTAAGCAGCAACCAATAGCCAATAATAAACACCCAAAACCATACCATCTGCATCCGTTCCCGGCTGTAGATGTAAATAATATTGGCAAACATGTAGGCAATGCCGATACGCCCAAGCACGCTGGCAAAGCGTATTTGCGATATAGGCATAATGTTTAGCCCATTATTGTAAACAATACCCAACAACACCAGTATGGCAGCTCTTTTGATCACTCTTAAGGTCAATTGTTTTTTACTTTTACCCTTTTCCAGTTCGCGGCCTACCGAGAATGGGGTGGATACACCTGCCATGAACAGAAATAGTGGAAATATCAGGTCGTACAGATGGAAACCATTCCAGTCCGGGTGAGTAAATTGCAAAGCTATGGCCTCCCAGAATGGCGATTTGGTGGTTTTGGCCAGCGTATGAAAAATCTCCTCGCCGCCCATTATCCAAAACATATCAAAGCCCCGCAGAGCGTCTAAGGAAAATAAGCGGGTTGATGCCTTATTGATATCATCGGCATTGCCTGCTGAGGCGGTTGCGGTAGTAGCCATATTGCAAAAAGATTTTAGTTGGTACTAAAGATATAAAAAGCACCCTATTTAAAATATTTTTTTTAGTTAACCATACTTTGTAAAATGAAATTGTTACGCAGCATTGTACCTTCGCGTTTTGAACGAGTGCTGCATGTTAGAGATCATATACCGCGATGAACATCTTATCGCCATCAATAAACCACACGGATTGCTGGTACACCGGTCGCCCATAGCTGCCGATGCATCGGAGTTTGCCCTGCAATTACTGCGCGACCAGATAGGGCAGAAGGTAAACCCAGCCCATCGTATCGACCGCAAAACTGGAGGGATATTGTTATTCGCGTTAGATAAACCTGCCGAGATTGCCATGCAGCAACAGTTTATGGAAAACCAGGTGCACAAAAAATACCTGGCTATTGTTCGTGGTCATACCCCTGACCAGGAGGATATCGATTACCCTCTGCGTAAAGAGAACGGTACTTTGCAGGATGCTTTTACCCAATATACTACCCTAAAGCGGGCCGAGCTGGATGTGCCTTTGGGCAAACATGCTACATCGCGCTATTCGCTGGTGGAGGCTGTGCCCACTACCGGGCGCATGCACCAGTTGCGCAAACATTTTAGCCATATTTTTCATCCCATTATAGGCGACCGTACCCACGGCTGTAACAAGCAGAACAAATTGTTTAAAGAAACCTGGAATATGGAAACCATGCTGCTGCATGCCTCGCACCTGGAATTTACTCATCCGGTTACCGGCGAAGCCGTACAAATTGATGCTAGCCTGCAGCCTGAATTTAAGCGGGTGATGCAAATTATGGGTTGGTAAAAGCTTCAGCTTTAGGGTGATGAAATAAACAAAATGGCTTGATAATTGTCTTTTACCTAAACAGATAAAAGATGATTAAACCGGCAGAATATAAGTTATACACCGATGACGGCGACCGTACCATCACCATAAAACCCGTAAATCAAACCATATCGGGTGGCGCATTATATATAACCGGTGTATTTAAACTAAGTGAGGGAGAAGTAGGTTTGGGCGATATTGTTTTTGACGACGATCTGCGCGAATGGGAATACACCGGCTTTGGCGACCTGACCCACGAGCAAGCAGCCGAGATAGCTACCTACATACAGGAAAAAACCAACCAGGAGTTAGAAGAGGAGAAAATGGGGTAGATAAGATGGCCTGTCACCCTGAGCTTGTCGAAGGGCGAGCGCAGAGGCCTGGCCACCATGCTTCGACGGAGCTCAGCATGACAGCCTACTTTTTTCTTGTCATCCTGAGCATAGCGAAGGATCTATTCTGCGATAAGCATGGCACTCAACAGATGCTTCACTCCGTTCAGCATGACAAATAGTTTTTTTATCCTCTTTCCGCCGCAGGCGAAGAGAGGGTGGTCGAGCGAAGCGATGACCGGGTGAGTCGTTTATTTAGCTTATCTTTGCCGCATACTCCAGCACAAATAATGATCAAGCAAGCCCTTCTGAATCTTAAGATAAACGCGTTAAACCCTATGCAGGAGGCAGCCATCAGCGCCGCCAAAAAAGGCGATGTGATATTGCTGTCGCCAACAGGCTCGGGTAAAACGCTGGGCTTTTTATTGCCTTTGCTGGGTTTGCTGGATGTTAATATATCTACCGTGCAGGCGCTCATTATGGTGCCATCGCGCGAGTTGGCTTTACAGATAGAGCAGGTTTTTAAGGCCATAAGCAGCGGGTTTAAAGTGAACTGTTGCTATGGTGGTCATCCCGTAAAAATTGAGCGGAACAACCTGTCGCAGCCGCCGGCGGTGTTGATCGGTACGCCAGGCCGCATAGCGCATCACCTGCGCCGCGAAAGCTTTAGTACCGCCACCATCCATACCCTGATACTCGACGAATTTGATAAAGCCCTGGAATTTGGTTTTCAGGAGGATATGGCTTATATCATTAAACAGATGCCCGCCATTAAAAAACGTATCCTGACATCGGCTACTAAAATGGATGAGATTCCGGCTTTTACTGGCATAATAAAGCCCAGCACACTGGATTATCTAACCAATGCCGCTTCAGCCCCTGATATCAAACAAAAAGCGGTGATAGTCGAAGCCGCTGATAAGCTGGATGCCCTGTTTGCGCTTATTTGTAAAATAGGCGATAACGCCACGTTGGTTTTTTGTAATCATCGTGATGCGGTTGAACGTATCAGCGATTTGCTGTTTGACCGTGGTTTGCCGCATGATATATTTCACGGCGGTATGGAGCAGGACGACCGTGAGCGTGCTTTGTTAAAATTCCGGAACGGCAGCCATCGTTTACTAATCACCACCGACCTGGCCTCCCGTGGACTGGATATCCCAGAGATTGAGCATGTGGTACATTATCAACTGCCGCATAACGAGGAGGCTTATACGCACCGTAATGGTCGTACGGCACGGATGCACGCCAAAGGAACATCTTACCTGATCCTGTCGCCCGACGAAAAGCCATCTTATCTAAAAGAAATGCCCGAGATAGAGGAACTGCCAGAAAATCCGGTGATACCACCGTTATCGCCATGGGCTACATTGTACATTGCCGCGGGTAAAAAAGATAAGGTAAATAAGATCGACATCGTGGGTCTACTACTTAAAAAAGGCGGATTGGATAAGGAAGATGTAGGGCTGATAGAAGTACACGATTACGCTTCATACGCGGCGGTAAAACGTAATCGCATTGAGCGTGCGGTACAAGCCGTGAAAGGCGAGAAGATCAAAAACAAAAAAGTTAAAATAGATATTTCAAGATAATAAAACCGAGAAGAGCATGAGCAATAATGATATCATGAAAAAGCTACGTGTAGCGATGAAATTTACCGATGATGATATTGTAAAAGTTTTGGAACTGGTTAACTTCCGCATCACCAAAACAGAACTGGGCGCCATTTTCCGTGCCGATGATCACCCCAACTTTAAACCCTGCGGTGATCAGATCTTGCGCAATTTTCTGAATGGGCTCATCATTCATCAACGCGGCCCTATGCCTGATAAAAGGGCACCTAAGGTGGAAGGAAAGTAGGTTGTTGGTGACAACACCAGCAACGGCGGGACATAAAAAGAAATAGAGTTAGTGCGATTCCTTCCTTGGGGAAGGGGAGGTAGGGGTTTCATCGCCGGGTAATTTCACCTCTTGCAGAAACCCCTCCCTGCCATTGCGCTCAAGCCAGCCGCACCCCTCCCAAGGGAGGGAACTAAAAACAAGAAGAGCGATGATTTTATCATCGCTCTTCTTGTTAAATATCAAACGTAAAATTTATTACGTCTAACGTATCTTATCTCAGGTCAACTAATTCCACACCCGGGTGGCCTTTGGCGTCCCAGGCAAATGTGGCGTCGGCAATTTGGGCATTCGGGGTAAAACTGCGTACGGTGTAGTTGTATTTATTTCCGTTTTTATCAAACAGTTGCGCACTGTAAATCTGTTTTTTGGCTTTGTCTATCAACAGGCGGACCTTAAAAATATTTTGTTTTTCGTTTTCGGGGGTCAGGTCGATGACCTGATAGGCTTTTCCACCTATTTTTTGCTCACCGGTGTACAAGTATTTGTAACCATGTTCATAGATGGTGAAAATTTGTGAGGGGTTGCTAACACCATCTGTGCCTTTTGGCGCGTCGCCAACCTGTACTTCTTTATCTTTTTTGAGGTAGGTCCATTGGGTTTTGCCATCGTTGATGATTTCCTTGTCTACATCTTTTCCACCGGTCGAAGCATAAAGGGTTACCCGGTATTTGCCCGATTTTGCTTTTGAAATTAAAGTGCCGTTCTGGGTTTCTTTAACGCCAGCCTGTGGATTATCGAGCGTAAAACTAAAATCTGTCTTGATAGCATCGTATGATTTATACTTCTGGCTTACCTGGTTCAATATAGCTTTAGCTTGTGTATCTTTTTGGGCGAAAGCGGAGCTGCAGGTGCTTATAGCTAAAATGGAATAAAGGAGTATCTTTTTCATTAAAATAATCTGTTTTTTTATTGGTAATGAAGTTATCATGAGCATATTCATTTGTTTTTTTAACGGCGGCTCATGATGTTTCATCAGTGTTTTTTACATCAACAACTATTATTGTTAATAGTTACTCTGTTAGAGCAAATAAATTTGAATAGGTTTAATCTTTGGGTTTTTGAAGGGTTTCCAGGTAGCGTTCCAGGCTATATTCATCAGGATAAAGCACATCGCGGGCCTTGCTGCCTTCAAAGGCGCCCACAATGCCTGCGGCCTCCAATTGATCGATAATACGACCGGCACGGTTATAACCCAGTTTCATTTTACGTTGGATGAGTGAGGTGGAGCCCTGTTGGTGCATCACGATAAGGCGGGCAGCCTCTTCAAACATCGGATCGCGATCATCCGGATCATATTCTTTAGCGCTGCTGGTTTCGCCTTCACCCACATATTCGGGCAGGAACAGGGCGGTTGGATAACCTTTTTGGTTTCCAATAAAATCGGATATAGCTTCTACCTCGGGCGTATCCACAAAGGCACATTGCAAACGAATCAGGTCGCTGCCCGTACTAAACAGCATATCCCCGCGACCGATCAACTGATCGGCGCCACCGGCATCCAGAATGGTACGTGAATCGATCTTGGACAATACCCTGAAAGCAAGGCGTGACGGGAAGTTGGCTTTGATGGTACCCGTAATGATATTAACTGATGGGCGTTGTGTGGCAATAACCAGGTGTATACCTACGGCACGGGCCAGTTGGGCAATACGGGCTATCGGCATTTCCACCTCTTTACCGGCGGTCATCATCAAATCGGCAAACTCGTCAATCACCAGTACGATGAATGGCAGGTAGCGGTGTTTTTCGGGATCGCTGATCTTGCGGTTTACAAATTTGGCGTTATACTCTTTCAGGTTACGTACCTGAGCATCTTTCAAGAGGTCATAACGCTGATCCATTTCGATACAAAGAGAGTTGAGCGTATTCACCACCTTCTTGGTATCGGTAATAATGGCATCACCTTCGTCAGGGAGCTTAGCCAGAAAGTGTCTTTCAATTTTACGGAAAAGCGTAAGCTCTACCTTTTTAGGATCCACCAGCACAAACTTCAGTTCGGCTGGGTGCTTTTTATACAACAGCGAAACCAATATGGCATTGATACCAACCGATTTACCCTGACCGGTAGCACCAGCCACCAATAAGTGTGGCATCTTGGCCAGATCGGCAATGAATACTTCGTTGGATATGGTTTTACCGAGGGCGATGGGTAGGTCCATCGTAGTGTTCTGGAATTTTTCTGTCGATAAGATCGAGCGCATCGATACCATTTCGGGGTTCTGGTTTGGTACCTCGATACCGATAGTTCCCTTACCTGGCATTGGCGCTATGATACGGATACCCAATGCTGCCAAACTCAGGGCGATATCATCTTCCAGGTTTTTGATCTTGGAGATACGCACACCCGGCGCCGGAATGATCTCATACAGGGTAACCGTTGGCCCGATGGTAGCTTTGATCTTATCAATCTCGATGTTATAGTGGTTCAGCGTTTCAACAATTTTGTTCTTGTTGGCCTCCAGTTCTTCGGCGTTAACAGATATTTTGTTCGATCCGTGGTTCTCCAGTAATTCCAGATGCGGCATTTTGTATGTTGCCAAATCGAGCTTATGGTCATAGATACCAAACTGACTTACCAGATCTTTAGCTTTGTCGTCGTCGGTTTTTTCGACATTGAGTTCAGGCAGCGGACGATTGGTATCAATAGTAAGCGGAATCTCGGTTTCCTCCTCAGGTTCATGTGTTGATGATGGCTTAAGCACAACCGGCTCGTGATAAATGGGGGTTTGTTCCAATGGTTGTTGCTGTTGCCTGGGTTCGGGCATAATGGATGTCACATGCGTTTCCTTGATGCGATTATTACCCCGTGGCCATTCCAACGGAATAGAAGGTTCTTCCTCTGTCATTTCAACCGGCTCTGGCGACACTTCATCAACAGCTATTGGTGCTGCCGGTCGGTTTTTACGCTGCGGTAGTTTAAAGTCAATATTATAGGCAATTACCAGTACTGTAAGTGCGGCAAATACCAGGAAACCACCCGTGCCCGCCGGGCCGATCTGCGCATCCAGCAAGCGATTTGTCCAGTAGCCAAAGCCCCCCTCCAGATAATGCGGATAATCAATAATAAAAGCGTGAAAATAAGCTATAGTGGTAGAAATAAAAACGATACTAAACAGGGTATAACCCAATGTTTTGATGATAGAGAACAGTCTTACCTTAAACAGCAGGCGGTAACCAATCACAAAAAAGATGAACACAAACAGGAACGAGGCCACACCAAACCATTCATAAATAAACTGGTTGCTAAGCAGTGCGCCAAATTTACCCAGCCAGTTTTGTGCTATCTGCGGGTTGCCGGTATCGGCAATTTCCTGTACGGTTTTGCCGGTGGCCAGGTTGTGCCAGCCGCCGTTGGTGGTTGATATATAACTCTGGTCTTCCTGCCAGGTGAACAGGTAAGAGGTGAAGGCTATTAGGAAAAAGATCGACATCAAAAGCGACAGTAAGCCTGCTATTTTAACCGTCTTCCCATTCTCCATATCCAGGCGCGGCATGCTGGGCAGCCTGCGCTTCGGCGCTCTTTCCTTTTCAACTTTTCCCGTTTGGCGGGGCTGATTATCGTCCTTAAAACTATTTGATTTAAACTGATTTCCTTTTACCGGCATCGCTGATGTAACATCCTTTTACTGCAAACTTACACAAAATTTCACGGGATTTAGGACTTGGTGGTTAATCCCAAATCAACGTAAATCCTAAATTCACTCTTATAAAGTTAGCAGATTAAACAATTATTTAATCGTATTTTTATTTTTTAGTATTATTGAAAACCATCTGGTACGATCCTCGTAAAAGAGCCTTATTAAAAGCATAGCCCATGTAGTTGTGGCTTACACCAATGTACACCATGAGTATAGAAAAGCTGGAACAATACATCACCACCGCCGACCTGGGTAAGTTGGAAGCCTTACTGATGCAAAGCCCCGCGCTGGCCACTACCATAACCAGTCACCAGGTTTCGCCATTAATGTTATCGTGTTATTATAAAAAGCCTGAGGTTACTGATGTGTTGTTGAGATACGTTAACCAGATCACCTTATTTGAAGCGGCCGCTGCCGGGAAGTTGGAAGTAGTAAGTCATTTTGTTGAAACCAATCCTGATGCGATTAACGATCACGCGTCTGATGGGTTTACGCCGCTGGGTTTGGCCTGTTATTTTGGTCATGAGGCGGTTGCCCGTTACCTGGTGACCAATGGCGCCGATGTTAACTTATCATCAAACAATGGTTTCAGGGTTGCGCCTATACACTCGGCCTGCGCCGGTAATTATACTGCCATAGCCCGTTTGCTGGTTGAAAACGGTGCGCAGGTAAACGTAAAGCAACAGGCCGGTGCCACGCCTATACATTCGGCTGCGCAAAATGGCAACATCGAAATGCTGATCCTGCTGCTGGAGCATGGTGCCATTACCAATGTACGTATGGAAGGTGGCAAACTCCCCGCCGATCTGGCCCGTGAAAAGGGTTTTGAAGAAATTGCAGAGATATTGGGTTAATTTTTTTCGACACTTCCACTCCAGCCTTCATTGCGAGGAACGAAGCAATCTCTAAGCTATGCAGAACTGCGTTGCATGGTGTATACCCGCTCTTGGCCGCGGGAGGGCCAGTTACTTTGTCGCCACAAAGTAACCAAAAGGCTTTCAGCAGAAATGCTTCTTTGCGCTCACCGCCTTTGCTCTGCAAATCAGGCAGAACCAGGGCTGCAATTATTTTGCCCCACTTCGTTCCCGCGTTTCCCTGCGCTTCAGCAAAAACTTGCTATGCCCCACAGCCGCACCAGGGCCACCATTGTTCTGCCCGCTTTCGCCCGAAGCTTAACTGCTGACAAAAAAGGAAAAAAGGTTGTTCCTAATCAGTAATTCACTAAATCACTAATTCAATAATTAATCTTGTTACTTCACAAAATGCACCTGCATCGCCGTAACCTGCTTAATGCAGCGGGCAGGTTTTTTTTCGTCCTGTACAATAATGCGGTAGGGGCCATCGGCGGGGGCAAGTGGGGCACCGTCAACTTTATCTGCCAGGATGATGGTTCTGTCGGTAAAGCTTTTATCCAGTTCAGCCAGCGCGAAGATCACCTGGTAGCCGTCACTGGCTTCTACCAGCAGGTATTTGGTCAGGTTTTCGCCTTTGAGCTCTGGACCTAAAGTAACACCCGCGTTCTTCAGTATCTCCGACAGGATAACCCCGCTATAGGTGTGATCTTTCCCGTCCCTGTCTTTACGCACCACGGTTGTTTGGGTGAATTTTTGCAGATAGGCTGCATCTACGGTTAATGGCGTACTCACCTCACCGCTTATTTTAATGGTTTGGGATTGCGATATAAAAGGAATAGTTGTAAAGCTTAAAAAAGCGATGCAGGCTATCAGGAGTTGTTTTTTCATGGATATAAATCTAATGCTTTTTATTTTTTGTGGATAGTATATGCGGATCTGAAAATGCAGGATTGGTGATAAATGCCGAATCGGTAAGCATGTTCAAAAAGGCGATCAACTGTTTTTTCTCTATTGAATTTAGCTTTAAACTTTTGCCCCCGGCTTCGTTGGATTCACCACGCAGAAAGGAGCTTAACGCGGGCGACTGCTCAATGTGTTCGCTGTAATGATCAATCACTTCATCCAGGGTTTTAAACCGGCCATCATGCATGTAGGGTGCGGTGAGGGCTATATTGCGTAAGGTAGGCACCTTAAAACGACCGCGATCGGTGGCTAAAGCAGTCAGCTTTTCTATGCCGGAGTCTTTCGGCAGGCTGTCCAGGCCGTTATTATGAAACAATTCCATATAAGTTTTTGGGCCACCATGGCAATGGCTGCAATTGGCTCCGCGGATACCTTTCTCGGGCTGGGGTGCCGTGTTAAACAACTCTATGCCCTTCAATTCGTCGGGTGTAGGTTGATAAGCGCCGCGCAGGTACTGATCATACCTGGAATTGGCTGATATCAGCGTACGCTCAAACTGCGATAGGGCTTTTACTATCTTGTCGCCGGTGATCTTTTCATCTCCATAAACCAATTTAAACAGGACTGGGTAGTTGGCTGTTTGACTAAGCCGTTGTGCCGAAATGCTTAATGCCTGCCCCATTTCGTGCGGGTTGGTCAGTGGCGTAACAGCCTGTTCTTCCAGTCCATTAGCACGACCATCCCAAAAGAATTTGCGCGCCCACAATAAATTAACCAGCGACATGGAATTGCGTGGCGTCAATACACCATCTACTCCCGGACTAAATGCCCGCCCATCTGTAAAAGCTCTATCCTGTTGATGACAACTACCACAGGAAAGCTTGTTGTTAGCCGAAAGTTTGGTTTCATAAAAAAGCATCCGACCTAGGTAAACACCTTGTTTAGTAGTAGGGTTATCAGCCGGGATCTGGATACGGTTGCCAAAGTTGGCCGGATATATCAGGATGTACGGGCCTGTTTCGATACCGCCATCTACATAACACCAACCAGATACTATAACAAAGATGAGCAGCAGGAACATAACCCGGCTTTTTTTAAGCCGATTTAAAACCGGGTTATGTTTTGGTTGGTTCATGTACAAATTTATTTAAATACTGGCCTTGTGTCATGTTAAAAGGGGCTGTCACCCTGAGCCTGTCGAAGGGCGCGCGTAGAGGCCCTGCCCACCATGCTTCGACAAGCTCAGCATGACATCCGACTTTTATCAATAACTAAAAATTACATTCGCAAAATAATTACGCCCGGCTTCCGGGAAACCTTCTACCAGGGTATAGTTTTTATCAAACAGGTTGTTTACACCACCTTCAATCGAAAATCCTTTAACCAGTGTTAAATGAGCCTTTACATTGGTAAGGGCAAATCCGCCGGATACAGTGCCGTAGCTGGTGCTGTATCTTTTAGAATTATATTCTTCGGATGCCATCACGTACAGTTTTTTGATAGGCGAATATTGTATCGATCCAAATACTTTGTTTTGTGGTACATCGGTGAGGTAAATAGATGGGCTCGACAGGTTATTACGTTTCAGATAGGTGTAATTGGCATCTATCCGCACCTGGTCGGCAATGGGATAACCCAAGGCCAGCTCAGCGCCATAATACTCTGCGCGACCCACATTTTGTACTTGCGACAGGTTAGTGCCTGTTTTAGGATCAACCTGCACATTGTTTACGGTTTGTATCAGATTGCCAATCTTGCTGTAAAATAAGGATGCCTGTACCGATAGCTTGCTGCTCAGTAGCGTATGATAACTCAGGTCATAATTTAAAGCGTTCTCTGCTTTCAGGTTAGGATTGGGGATAAAAGTTCCAAATTTATACGAGTACCTGTCTTTGATGGTAGCAAAACGGGTTTTGCGGGCTACCGAAAGCGTAATGGCATTGGTAGTATCAATATCATACTGTAACAAGCCTTGCAAATTCCAGGCGCTATTGCTGTTAGCCGGTAGCTGGCTTACTACATTGTTGGTATACTGTTGCGCATCAATGCTGTGCCTGTTCATATAACTTACACCGGCGTTGGCTTTTAAGGCTGATGTGATATGATAAGTATCCTCGGCGCCAAGAGTAAAGTTGTTATCCGCATCTCGGCGAACTGGCTCGCCTACATTATGCTCACGGTGTACATCCTGTTTAAAATGACCGGCTATGCTAAAACTATTGTTTTTTAATGAGGTGTTCTCAAACATAATACTGCTGCCAAGCGTGTAGTCATTGTAAATACTGGTAAAAGCATAAGGTTTGGTCATGCTGTTGTAGGAGGCATTATCAAAGCTTTGCAGATTGTTTTTAAACTGATCATAATACCAGCGGGTTTTGATCACGTTGGCGCTGTTGATGCGGTTATTACTGATCAGGTAAAGACTCTGGGTATCCCAGTTGGGCCATTTCCAGTAACGCGGACTTTTAAACAGCGGGTTAGCCGTATCATCGCCGGTATAAACGGGAGTACCTTTGGTGCCATGCTGATAGCTGTAACCCACGGCGTATTCCTGGTTGGCAGTAGGGGTAAAGCCAACTTTGCCACTTACAGCCACATCATTATTATAGGAATTATCGCGATGACCGCCATCTTCATTTTTAGTAGGTACAAAATCATGCGACAGCGGGTACCAGTTACGTTTTAACTGCGAGGCCGAGATTTCATAATAAACCTTACCCAGGTTGGAGCCTATATTGGTATTTAGCCTGTAACCGCCGCTCAGCCAACCGGCGATGGCACTCAGCTCAAAAGGTTTTACGGGTTTACGGCTGATGAGGTTGATAGCACCGCCCTCGGCATTTGGGCCATACAAAACCGAAGAATAGCCTTTGGCAACCTGTATTTCTGATAAGTTGAAGGTATTGAACCGTGCCAGATCAACATAACCATCGTAAGGCACATATAAAGGTACACCATCCAGGTAAATAGGAACCGAACGCACATCGAACCCGCGGATGCTTACTGCCGATTCATTCCTTGGGCCTACAGCTGTTAAGGTAACACCAGGCAGCAGGTTCAGAGCGCTGGAAACGGTTAAGCGGTTATACCGGTTAATGGTGCCCGAACTTAGCTTATCAGATCGTAAACTATCTTTTGTGCCGATGATATTCACCTGCCCCAACTGGAACACATGTTTGGAGGTGTCCCTGTCCTGAGCCTGCGTATTTAAATGAGATAGGTTGAGCGTGGTTAAAACAGTGATAATAAAGAGTAAAGGTTTTTTCATGAACGATGCGTTATATAAAATAAGATATAACGCAAATTCGCAATTTTGACCGGAATTTAAAGTATCCGGAGATTATTTGTTGAATTTTGCTACCCTAAAATGGTGGCTTAGCTTGTCATTAGAAGATATTTAAAAAAAGAAGTGTTGGTAGAGTGCGATTCCCGCTGAGGGGGCTGGGACGGGGTTGTTCGCGATTGTGGAAAGACTCACGAAGTTTCTAAAACTTCGTAAGTCTAATTATCTACTGTCGAAATATGACGGACAGGGTCTTTGAGGATGATTACCCTTTATAAAAATTACTCCAAACCTTGTGTCTGAAATTTAAAGAATGTTTTTCTAAAATTTAAGTCCTTCGGTATTATCCTTTAAAAACTCCTGTAATTTTTGATGCAGCAGGTGAAACTCTCTAATTACCTTTATGCCATACTCTGTTATCATGGCGTTGCCGCCGCCTTTACCCCCACGGTGAGATATCACCAGCGGTTGGGCAAAATGCTCATTCATGTGGTTTACCAGGTCCCAGGCTTGCTTGTATGACATTTTCATTTGGAGAGCCGCCTGTCTGATAGAACCAGAAGCCTGGATACGGCCTAACAATTCAACCCGTCCATGGCCGAGAACTTTTTCGTCCCCGATCTCTATCCAAACCCTGCCATTCAATTTAAATATAGGATCACTCATTATTAATAATGAAAGTAAGGCTATTTTGATGAAAAGGCAAATCCCGGGATATCATCGCGGATATTTTGTGGCAAGCAACGCTGGACTGGAGAAAATCAAAATTCAAAAAAATGTCACTTCGATAGAGCTGCGTAGGGCAAAGCGTTGTGCGAAAGAGAAATCTTGTGCTGTTTACAAATCCCAAATTGCTTGCCGAAAAAGATTTCTCCTCGTGCCTCGTTCGAAATGACAATTCTTTTTTTTCTTACGAATATCTTTTATGACAGCACGGGTTCGTTGCTTTGGGTGCCCGCCTTGTCTGTATCATTTACAGGGTTAGCCTGTTGCTGCTGTAATTCTTCAAAATATTTCTTCTTTACTACGGTAGTCATTTTGTGGTCGCCGGTATGGCTCCAGCCTGGAGGCATAACCATGTATAAAAATTTGTTTTTGATGCCCGGTGCCCGGTATACATCCTTGGCCAAAGCCACTATTTCGCCAAAATAAGCATCCAGGAAGCTGTTCTTGATCATCGGGCGACTGATACCGTATTCGATAGGTATGTTACGGTCTTCCTCCTGGTAGGTGCCAAAAACTTTATCCCAAATGTTCAACAGATTACAAAAGTTGGTATCCATATAAAGTGGGTTGCGTGCATGATGTACGCGGTGGTGTGATGGAGTAAGGATAATATTATTCAGGAAACCCAGGCGACCGTCATGTACCAGGTTTTCGCCAATGTGGATCATACCGCCCCAAAAGCCGTCGATAAACATAATCACAAATAGCATGGCCGGCGGTACACCCAGCAAAATACAGGTTGTGGTGCGGATAAAATCGGCATAAGGCCCTTCTAGAAAGAAGTGAGCATAACTTACCGAAAGGTTCATGCTTTCGGGAGCGTGATGGGTAGAGTGCAGGCACCAGAACAGTCTTACTTTATGCCCGAAATAATGATATAAAAAGTGACCAAACTCCCATACAACGTAACCATAGATAAACCAATACCAGGTGAACGAAAGCTTAAAGATGGCGTATTTTTCAAACAAGCCGATGCAAATACCCACCATGGCAATAGATATTACTCGGCCAATAAAAGAGTTGAACACATAGGAGAAAAAAGTTAGCTTGTAATTGATCACCTTAAAACGCTTGTAAAATGCTCCCCTGATAATCTCCATCACCAATAGAAAAGGCATAATGGGTACCAGTAATGCCACAAAGCCCTGATAGGTGAGCAGCTTATCATAATCGCCCGATTTGATGATTTCGATTAATTGGCCAAATCCAAAAAAGCCTGTAAATTGATGCCATACAGCGTTTAAGAAGTCCATTCGTTAAATTTTTATAATTGGTTTATTGATTTAAAACGGAATTAATATGTAATTATGTATGTACATAGTAATTTTTATAAAAGTCAGCAAAATTTATTTACCCTGCAAGTTAAAATCTAAATTTAGGGACTAAATTGTTAAAACGATGTCATCTGGAACGAAGTACTAGGAGAGGTTTTCTGAGAGTGGTGTGCCAATTGCTGCTTTACCTCTGGTGCTTCAAAAAAGAATGTCTTATCTTTCGCATTATTTGGAGACATGGACATTACTTATTTAAAAGGCGACGCGACAAGGCCGGTTGGGAGCGGTAATAAAATTATAGTTCACGTTTGTAATGATATCGGAGGTTGGGGTAAAGGTTTTGTACTGGCTATATCCAAACGCTGGCCGGAGCCCGAGCAGGAATATCGGCTATGGTATAAATCACAGCATGATTTTACGTTGGGCCAGATGCAACTGGTACAGGTTGAACCTGATATATGGGTTGCTAATATGATAGGGCAACATAAGGTATATAAGGATGAACAGGGAAATCCTCCCATCCGTTACGAGGCTATCCGCCACTGTCTTCAAAAGGTGGCTGTTTTTGCGTGTGAGAATGGGGCCACAGTGCATATGCCCAGAATTGGTTGTGGGCTTGCGGGAGGCACATGGGACAAAATAGAACCTATTATCTCCAATGAACTTATAGATAAAGGAGTCGGGGTAACGGTTTATGATTTTTAATATGACTACTATTTGGCTCAGATAGAGTTGATTTACCCGATCTGCACTTCACTAAATTCAACTTTTCGCCTGAGATAGAAAGAGGGGGATTCAGCAAAACCCTTCCACCAAATCTTCCCATAATTTTTCGTATATTTATATCAATCAACAGCCCGGTTTTCTCTTTTGGGAAAAAAACCGGGCTGTTTTGTTAACACCAAAACAAGGTCGAAAATCAACTGTTTGGTGTGTAGTTATTTGATAATTAGATATTTAATACTTTTTAAAGTTTCAAAAACTACTCAAAACCGGGTTTTAATTTGTTAAAAAGTGTTAAAATGAGGGTTTTTTGAGTAGTTTTTGAATGATTTTTACCCGATTTTGATCGGAAAATTGTTAAAATTTAAGGTTTAAAAAGTTTTTGATCATGGTTTCCAGATATTATCTTTTTTATCTGTGTCCGGATCATAGGTAGTGCCTAGCACCATTTGTTTAACCGGCTTTGTAGCTACAAAGGTAACACCGGTGGTTTTGTTGCCTTTGGCCCAGCAAGCAATGCTCTGATGCACCAGCTGCGAACTGCCGTCCTGATAATATACAGTGAGGTTAATGGGTACAGGCTTGGTACCTATGCTGGTAATGGTCACACTATATTTTTGTTGTTGATGACTTACCTTGCTGATAGCTAGGTTAGGTTGCCCGTTGTCAAAGAACCAGCTTTTCCAAAACCAGTTAAGGTTGATACCCGAACCGGTATTGATACAGTTGAAAAAATCGTAGGGCATTGGGTGTTTACCATGCCATTGGCTAATGTAGTAATGTAAGGCTTTGGTAAACAGCTCATCGCCCAGCATATCTTTGACATATAAATAGCCCAGACCGGGTTTAGGGTAGCTATCTGTAAATTTTGAAACGCCGGTAAGCTGAGGGGTTAGGGTCATGACAGGTACATCCTGCTCAATGCCAGCGCTGTTTTCTGTTGCTGCAACGCCATAAGGATCCACGATGCTGGGGTCGATAACCGGACTGATAAGCCATTCGCCAATGGTGGCCCAGCCTTCGTCCATCCAGCCATACTTGGTTTCGTTGGTGCCCATGTAAAAAGGAAACATGGTGTGAAATATTTCATGGTCGGTCAATTCAATAGCATCGGCAGTGTTTTCCAATGGATTATCGTTCACCATCATCGGGTATTCCATTTGGTCGAGCCCGTCAAATACGGTTTCATGCGGGTAGGGATATGGCCATTTCGGAAACTGATAGCTCATCGTTTCTACTGTTTTACGGGCGTAGTTCACTACCTCAAAATAATCCTTATGTGCAGGATTAAAAATGGCATCAACACGCGTGCGGCGATTAGTTTTGGTATCGACCACTAAACTTGATGCCTTCCAGATATAATGGTTGCTGATAGCAAAAACAAGGTCAGTAACGCTGTCGGCTTCAAATTTCCAGGTATTGGTAGGATTGTTCCTGGTGATATCAGCAGCCTCAACATCGGCTTGAGTAATAATATCGGTTACCTTATCGCTAATGCTTGCCTGGTTTATCAGTTTTACATATTTGGGGTTATACACCTGTTCGGGGTTTTTGAGGTTTCCTGTAGCCCAAACCTGGTAATTGCCCGGTACGGTGATCTCGGCATTAAAATGGCAAAAATCGTTGTAGAACTCCTGCGAGCCCAGGTAGGGAAATTCGTTCCAGCCATCAATATCGTCATAAACGGCTATACGCGGGAAAAAATAGGCTACAAAGAAAGCTCCGGTATCAATTTGCCCGGTACGTATGTGCGATGTTTTGTTGAGGGTATAAGCATACTCGATATCAAAATGAGTCTTTTGCCCGGGTGCTAAATGAGTGTTCAGCATCATATTGGTACCTTCAATACGATGTTTGGTGCTGTCCTGTAATTGGTTATTAACGCTGATTGATTTGATATGAACGCCATCGGTAAGGTCTTGAGCAGATACTGGCATATCACGAATCGCCCCTTTTTTGTATAAATTAGGGTAAAGCTTAAACAGAACTGTGCTAAGCGTATCGGGGCTGTTATTGGTATAATCAATAGCTACTGTGCCGGTAATATTCCGGCTTTTGGGGTCAAAGCTTACTTTGATATGGTAGTCGGCAGTATTTTGCCAGTAGTTTTTCCCGGGGGCTCCTGCTTTGGTGCGCGTTCCTTTGTTATACGTATTTTGCAGATTTACGGCTATAGGCAGGTTAACCTGCGCGTAAGAAATAGTACTGCCGGATAAGAGTACTAGTGCGAGTAATTTTTTGATGTTAAGCATTAAGCGAAATTATATCAGTTATATTTGAAGGTAAATATAATAAACTGAATAGGCAGCAACGTATGCCTGCCAAATAAGTGATTTTAACATATTTAAGTTCAACGGATAAATACCACCATTATACCCCATATAAATAAACTAATGACCGCAGAAAAAATAATTATGATAACAGGTAAGCAATACCTGGAATTAAAACAAAAGCTGGAAAGTGGTGATGGCCTTACCTATAATATTGGTACAGATAAACACCCCGAGGAAGTGAAAATTATTAACATGTATATGGATACCGATCCTGATTTTACGCGTAACCCCCGGCAGTTTGCCAAAATGCATGAAGATTTGAATATCCAAGTAAAAATGGAATACGTAATTGAGTAATGTGAGTTGTGTGAGAAAAACTCACACCTACCATCCGCCTTTGAAACCTTCAGTTAGGGCATTTTGATATTTTTCCAGATCAAAAGAATATAAGTAGGGAGCTTTGTGGGCTCCCCCTTTGCGGGGTTGCTCGGCCCGGGTCAGGATGCCAAAGCCAAGTATGCGGCGCTGAAAATTACGCCGGTCCAGCTTTTTGTCCAGTATGGTTTCATATAGCTTTTGCAGCTCGGGCATGGTGAACTCTTTAGGCATCAGGTTATATCCTATAGGTTGATAACTAAGTTGTACGCGGAGTGTTTCCAATGCGGTTTTAAATATCAGTTCATGATCAAGCAGAAATTCGGGCATATCATCCAGATCGCGCCAGGTACAAAGTTCAGAAAACTGGTCGGCCTGCGGTACTACACCAAAAAAATCAACCAGTGCATAATAGCCTATCGATAAAAAACGGTTAGCAAACCAGTTTTGCTCATCAGATACTATGTCTTTATAAAGATCATGGTGGAATTTTGCACGATCTGGAGCACCAAAAATGTGAAATTGCTGCAAAAATATTTTATCAAGACCTGTACGTTCTTTCAATATGCGGTTGGCGGCCATTTCAATAGGTTCCTGTTTCTGCACAAAGCCACCGGGCAGCAACCATTTCTTTTCATCCTGGGGGTTTAACAATAAAACCTTCATCTGCCCCTCATGAAAGCCAAAAACAACGCAATCGATAGAAATATGATCCAAATAATTTTTACGCGCGTCTTCGCTATATTCAATAAGTTGTTCTCTAGTTAACATTTGTGCTATTGTACAAATAAAGTTTGATTATTTAATTATAATAATTACAATTGTGTACTTTATACACCATTGTTTTTGTTTTATTGCAACCAATTTGAACCGGTAACTTTCTATTAAAATAAGTAATTAATATTCAGTTACATGGCTTTTATTTTATTCATATTTGTTTATCCAATTCTGTTATATCTAAATTAAAAAAATGAAAAAGTGTTTTTCAACCCGAATCACCAACAAGGTTATCCCGCTTTGTTTTGTGGCATTGATCCCCTTTTATAAAGCATCAGCCCAAACCAAAACTGAGGATACCAGGATGAATACTTATGTTACCGGTTTAATGAGTAAGATGACCCTTGATGAAAAAATAGGGCAGCTTAATCTGGTAACTATTGGTGCCGCAACCACGGGTTCAGTCGTAAATAAAGGTGTTGAGGAAAAAATAAAAAATGGCGCCATTGGAGGTGTATTTGGTATATGGGGAGCGGATCAGGTAAAACAGATCCAGGACCTTGCAGTAAAAAGCTCAAGACTGCATATCCCGCTTATTTTTGGATTGGATGTGATTCACGGGCATCGTACTATTTTTCCAATTCCGCTGGGTCTTTCAGCTAGCTGGGATATGGATTTGATCAAACGATCGGCGCAGATCGCAGCTAAAGAGGCTACTGCCGAAGGTTTGAATTGGGTATACTCGCCTATGGTTGATATTGCACGTGACCCACGCTGGGGGCGTATTTCGGAAGGTTCGGGTGAGGATCCATGGTACGGTTCGCAGGTGGCAAAAGCTATGGTGCAAGGTTACCAGGGTAATAGCATGAAAAACGCAGATGCAGTGATGGCTTGTGTAAAACATTTTGCCTTATATGGTGGTGCCGAAGCTGGTCGCGAATATAACACGGTGGATATGAGCCGTATTAAAATGTACCAGGATTATCTGCCTCCTTATAAAGCAGCAGTGGATGCGGGAGCAGGTAGTTTTATGAGCTCCTTTAATACAGTTGATGGCGTGCCGGCCACAGGTAATCAATGGTTGTTAACCGATGTGTTGCGTAAACAATGGGGCTTTAAAGGTTTTGTAGTATCTGATTATACCGCTGTTAATGAAATGACAGCGCATGGATTGGGTGATCTGCAAACTGTATCAGCATTAGCCCTTAAAGCGGGTTTGGATATGGATATGGTAGGCGAAGGCTTTTTAACTACATTAAAAAAATCATTAACCGCCGGTAAAGTAACCCAACAGGAAATTGATTTGGCATGCCGTCGTGTGCTGGAGGCCAAATACAAATTGGGATTATTTGATAATCCCTATAAGTCAATTGATGCAAGCCGCGAAGCTAAGGATGTACTAACAGCCGAAAACCGTACGGAAGCACGTAATATCACCAAGCATTCATTTGTGCTGTTAAAAAATAGTAATCAAACACTGCCGTTAAAGAAAACAGGTTCCATTGCACTGGTAGGTCCTCTGGCAAATAATCAGCGCGATATGCTGGGCACCTGGGTAGTTGCCGGCGATTGGCAAAAATCAATTAGTGTAATGCAGGGCATTAAGAATGTAGTTGGTGATGGCGTTACTATTAACTATGCCAAAGGTGCCAACATCACAGAAGATAGCCTATTTATACAGCGGCTGAACTTTTTTGGTCAGCAGATGGTAACAGTTGATCCCAAACCTGCTGATGAATTATTGAAAGAGGCTGTTGAAGCTGCTAAAAAATCGGATGTAATTGTGGCTGTGGTAGGTGAATCACAAAGTATGTCGGGCGAATCATCAAGCCGTTCAGATATTGATATTCCCGAAAGCCAAAAAAATATGCTGAAAGAACTGGCCAAGTTGGGGAAACCATTAGTTATTGTATTATTTAATGGCCGTCCTCTTACCTTAACCTGGGAAGATAAACATGCCAGCGCCATATTGGATGTTTGGGCTCCTGGAACCGAAGCCGGTAATGCTGTAGCTGATGTACTGTTTGGCGATTATAATCCTGCAGGAAAAATTACCGCTACCTTTCCACGCAGTGTAGGGCAGATACCTATTTACTATAACCACAAAAATACAGGCAGGCCATATACCAGCGGGCCATCAAAGTTTAAATCAAATTATCTTGATATTTCAAACGACCCGCTTTATCCATTTGGTTATGGGTTAAGCTATACTACTTTTGGTTATAGTGATGTTAAACTCAATAAAACAACACTAAAAGGTAATGACAACCTTACAGCAACAGTAACTGTTACCAATACCGGTAAATATGCAGGAGAAGAGGTGGTACAATTGTATATCAGCGATCCGGTAGCCAGCATAAGCCGGTCTGTAAAGGAACTGAAGGGTTTTAAAAAGATAAGCCTGCAACCAGGGGAACAAAAAGAGGTGTCATTTACCATCACTCCAGAGGAGCTTAAATTTTACAACAGCCAACTTAAGTACGACTGGGAGCCAGGCAAATTTATTGTTGAAATTGGCACAAACTCCAGCGATACTCATAATGCTTCTGTACAATGGAATAAATAACAAAGTAAACCTTTCTTAATGATCTAAAAATGGCGGAGGTATTATAATATCTCCGCCATTTTTAGTTTTCGAAGAAAAAGCCGAAAGCATTTTATATGTTGATAAGTGTTTATTTGACAATTTTATAGATGCATATTAATCATATAAATGATTGTACGGCAGTTTTATATGTTTCGTTATAAGTGTTATAATGACATTATTTTTGATTATAAAGATGTTTTTGACAATTAAAATGGAATCGATTGCGTTGATAAAACACGGATTTATTATCAGAAAAAATATAGATTTTGTTGTCGTCTATTAATAATTATTGCTCACGACCAATTTTTGGATGTGTAGAATCATTAGTAGCAACAATTTTACATTGCTATATTTTTATAAAAAAATAAGTTTTGTTAATAATTTATTAATAAAACAAACGCAAATTGCCATGTTTACTTGCTATAATGATTTACTAATAATTAATTTGTAAATCTTCACTTTTTACTTGTGTAAACAATACACTCTCATTACATTAGATGAGCAGCCAATTAAAATTTCTGAATTGACAGAAATTACACTGAATCTAATATTATTATAACATTTTAATTAATGTGCTTAACCCGAAAGGGTAAGCAAAAACGGGTGATAGCGGGGATAAATTAAAAATTTATTACGGGGAAGATTATATGATAAAACTTTTACACTCTTTATTTTTTTCGAATCTTCTGAATTTAGGTGCCGCTATTTTAAAAGCCGCACTATTAGGTTTTTCTGCCCCGAAAACAATTCATCCCTGAAAATTTTATGGTCCAATTATAAACTTAAAACTATGGTTATCGACTTACAATCTTAAATCAAATATATTAATCAACTAAATCTCAATCTCATGTTTAAAAGTTTACTCCTCAAGGGAAGATTCCTTGGTGTGCTGCTATGCTGCCTGGTTTCTTCATTGGTAGTTACAGCGCAAACAAAGTACAAGGGTAAAGTTATCGGCAGCGACGATAAACTACCCGTAGTAGGTGCGTCAGTACGCATTAAGGGTACTACCACAGGTTCTGTAACGGATGTTAATGGCGAATTTACGCTGAGCCTAAGTCCGGGCAACACATTGGTGGTTTCCTACATCGGATATCAAACTACCGAAGTAAAAGTAGGCACCGATGCCAACATCAGAATTACGCTGCAGGCCGGCAGCAATTCACTGAATGAAGTTGTTGTTACTGGTTACGGCTCTCAACGTAAAAAGGACATCACAGGTTCGGTAGCTATTGTTAACGTGACTACGATGAAATCGGTGCCCGCAGGTAACACAGCTACATTGTTACAGGGTCAGGCTTCGGGTGTAACGGTTACCAACTCCGGTCAGCCGGGTGCTGCAACTTCTGTAAATATTCGTGGTGTAGGTTCTATTTTTAGTACAGCGCCATTGGTTATTATCGATGGTACTCCAGGTAAATTAGACGACATCAACGTAAACGACATTGAATCTATACAAGTATTAAAGGATGCAGGTTCGGCATCTATTTATGGTGTACGTGGTTCAAATGGTGTAATTGTTGTTACTACGAAAAAAGGTAAATCAGGAAAGACGACCATAACCTATGATGGTTTCTATGGAACTACCAGGCCATTAAAAGATGGTTTTAAACTGGCAGATACCAAAACATACATGGAAGCCGAATTTGAGTCGTATAAAAATGACGGTAAGATAGGTGGTGGACCGAAAGGAAACCCTAATACTCAATTTGACCCACAAGGAACAGGTACCTATACCATTCCGGATTTCATTTCTCCGGCAGGTGCTAAAATAGGTGATCCAGGTACTACAGCAGCTGATTATACCTTAAATCCTTTAACTGGTGTAGGCAATCAGGTAACAATGGCCAATAAACAAGGAACCGACTGGTTTCATGAAGTATTTAAGCCCGCACCAACTACAATACATAATATCACAGCCAGCGGAGGTAACGATAAATCAACTTATTTAATGTCGGTTGGTTATCTTAATCAGCAGGGTACATTGATCGGTACTTATGAAAAACGTTACTCTACAAGAATTAATACAAATTTTAATCTTGCAGATCATGTACGTGTTGGTGAAAATGCCTATTTGTTTAATAAAAACAACCCTAATATGGGTACGGCTAACCAGAATGAAGGCAATGCGATTTCTTTCATTTATCGCGAACCTCCTATCATCCCGGTTTATGATATTATGGGTAATTATGCTGGTTCAAGATCTCCAGGTTTAAGTAACTCTCAAAACCCTGTAGCTATTGTTCAACGCAGCCTTGCCAATAGCAAGTTAAGGGGGAATAACCAGGATTGGCAAATTCAAGGTAACCTTTTTGCTGAGGTGGATTTCCTGAAACACTTCACTGCCCGTACGCAATTTGGTGGTACTATTGATAACTATTATAACCGTTATTTTAACCCAACTCCGTATGAAAATGCTGAAGGTAATACAGGCGCAAATTCGTATCAGGAAATTTCGGGATACCGCAGCAATTATACATGGACTAATACTTTAAATTACAATCAACAATTTGGCAAACATAGCTTAAAGGTATTGTTAGGAGAGGAGTCCATCAATAACTATGGCCGCCAGGTACAGGCCGGCAGAGGAAATTACAATATAACCGATCCGGATTATATACAATTGAATACAGGCTCGCCATCTGGCCAAACAAATACCAATAACTTTCTTGATTACAACGTGTTTTTCTCCAATACTATCCAATCTTACTTTGCAAGGTTAGATTATGCGTTTGATGATAAATACCTGTTAAGCAGTACTATCAGACGAGATGGCTCTTCTTATTTTGCTCCTGGTTACAGATACGGAACTTTTCCTTCAGTAACTTTAGGCTGGAGAATATCTAAAGAAGATTTCCTGAAAGGTGTTAACTGGATAAATGATTTAAAACTGCGTGGTGGTTATGGTTCATTAGGATCATTGAGTGGTGTGGCAACGCAGCCTTACAACGCTTACGATTTATATACAGCAGGCCCTGGAACTCAATATTATGATATCAATGGTACCGGAAATATTGCAAACTTGGGGTACTCGCTCACACAAAAAGGTAATAAACAAACTACCTGGGAAACGGATAAAGAGTTAAATATTGGTATCGATGGAACGATATTGAATAATGCGGTTGATTTTTCATTTGAATATTATAAAAAAACAACCTCTGGATTATTATTTAAATCACAGCTGCCCGCCCCGGCAGGTATTCCAAACCCTCCTTATATCAATGCCGGAAATTTAGTAAACAAAGGTTTTGATTTCAGTGTAAATTATCATGGTAATATCGACCAGCTTAAATTTACAGTAGGACTTAATTTTAGCCACTACAGCAATTTAGTGAAATCGCTAAATTCAGGTGTACCTTATCTGGATGTTAATAGTGCAGGTTCAACCCGCTTGCAAAATTTTGTACGGTTGCAGCCGGGACAGCCAGTGGGAGAGTTTTATGGTTATCAGGTAGTGGGCTTATATCAAAGTCAGGCAGATGTTGATAACTCTCCAGGGTATAGCGGAGCTAAACCTGGTTTATTTAAACTAAAGGATGTTAACGGAGACGGTAAAATTGATGCCAATGACCGTACTTTTATAGGAAACCCAAATCCTAAGTTTACAGGAGGATTAAATTTAGGCGCCAGTTATAAGGGCTTTGATTTTAGCGCATTCTTCTATGGCGTTTATGGTAATAAAGTTGCTAATTACGTTAAATACTGGACCAGTTTCCCGGCCGTGTTTGATGGCAACGTAAGCGCCAATATATTAACAGATTCATGGCATCCTGGTGCTGATAACAGCAAAGCTACTATTCCTATTTTAACAAGAGCAGCTAATATTGGCAACACTGGTGCGTTTAACTCATTTTATATTGAAAATGGCTCTTTCCTAAGATTAAAATCATTACAAATAGGCTACACTCTATCTCCGGAAGCATTAAGAAAAATTGGTTTATCTAAGGTAAGAGTGTTCGTATTAGGAAATAATCTTTTTACAATCACCAAGTATACTGGCTTAGATCCTGAATTACAGAATTCGGCTCTTAATAATAGTACTGCGGGTGATAACACCAGCTTTGGTATTGACTTCGGAAACTATCCGGCAAACGAAAAAAGATACAGTATAGGTGTACAGGCGACGTTTTAATGTTTAATGTTTTTAGCGAAAAGAAATTATGAAAAAAATACATTTAAAAGTCATAGTGCCTCTGGTTTTAGTGGCGTTATGCTTAGCATATAGTTGTAAAAAGAACCTGCTGTCTCAAACCCCTGCGGGCCAGTTAACACCTTCTCAGGTTTCCAATGCTGCCGGAGTAAACGGGATTTTAATTGGAGCTTACTCTTTATTAGATGGTGTAGGTGGTATAGGTGGTGGTTCAAACGCTTCCGGTTCAAACTGGATGTTTGGTAGTATAGCCGCAGGTGATGCTTATAAAGGTTCACAACCTTCAGATGGTGGCCAGGATGCATTGCCGGTAGGTAACTTTACTGCTAACACTTCTAATGTTTATGTAAGGGACAGATATACCCTATTGTTTGATGGCGTTGCCAGGTCAAATGATGTGTTACGTACTATCCCACTGGCTAAGGACCTTGCTGCGGCAGATGCTAAAGTTATAGCAGCTGAGGCTAAATTCCTACGCGGCTTTTATTATCTGGAATTAAGAAAAATGTATGGTCAGGTACCATATGCAGATGAAACAACAACTAATTACAACTTACCCAATACTGCAGAAATTTGGCCTAAAATAGAGGCCGATTTTACAGCAGCGATGACCGATTTGCCTGCTACACAGCCTCAAGCCGGACGTGCCAATAGCTGGGCCGCAAAAGCATACCTGGCAAAAACATACATGTTTGAGCATAAATATGACCAGGCACTTACCTTGCTGCGTGATTTAATAGCAAATGGAGTTACTGCACGTGGTCAAAAATATGCGTTAACCCCAATTTTTCAGACAAACTTTAGTCCTGAGGCTTCGCAGAAAAATAGTGCAGAATCAGTATTTGCAGCTCAAAACTCTGTAAATGATGGCTCAAACGGCCAAAATGGCAATGCCGGCGATGATTTGAACTTTCCATATGGTGGCCCTGGTGGTTGCTGCGGTTGGTTTAACCCTTCACAATCACTAGGTAATTCATTTAAAACCGACGCCAATGGGTTGCCTTTATTTGACACCTTTAATACAGTTGGTCAGGATGTAAGCAATGGCGCTACCCCTTGGACCGGTAATGTTGACCCTCGTTTGGATATCACAGTTGGCCGGCCAAATGTGCCATTTCTTGACTGGGGTAATCCTCCGGCAGGATGGATTCGTGACCCTACAGATGGTGTTTTCAATCCGCGTAAAAATGTTTATTCTCAATCAGAAAAAGGAACAAATTCCGATAATACTCCCGGTGTTTGGAACAACGTACAGTTAACATCAAATAATATTAACCTGATGCGGTTTTCTGATATACTTTTAATGGCAGCTGAAGCTGAAATTGAGTCTACGGCCGGTAATCCTGCAAACGCGGTGACCGATGTTAACCTGGTTAGGGCAAGAGCAGCCAATCCAGCCGGTTGGGTTTATAAAAACTCTACTTATGCTCCATCTTCTTCCACCTATACTGTGAATGCTACACCAGCTGATAATTATAAAGTTGGTCAATACCCAGGCGGAGCTTTTGCTGATAAAACTTATGCCCGTAAAGCCATCCATTTTGAAAGGAAATTAGAGTTGGCCATGGAAGGTATGCGTTTCTTTGATTTACAGCGCTGGGATGGTACCTCTGTTGGCTTACCTAATGGTTCAGCAACAGGAGATGGTAGTATGGCTGCTGAGATCAATGCATTTTTTGCCTATGACGTAAGAATTAACTCGCAACTGCAGGGCGCTAAATTTACCAAAGGAATAAATGAGTATTATTTTATCCCTCAGTCGCAAATTGACTTGTCAAAATCACTGGCAGGCGGTAACGGTGTATTGGTTCAAAACAAAGGTTATTAATTTAAACCTATTATAATTTATAAAAATGTAATTTTAGGTGGAGATGTTTATCTCCACCTTTTTTATAGCCTGATATTAATTTCATGAAGCATAGTGTCCCCTTTTTATGTCTCTTCGTATGCGCATTTATGGCTTGTAAAAAGCCAACGTTATTTGAAAAAATACCCTCATCATACTCTGGTATCACCTTTAGCAATACTATAGTCGAAAACGAAAAAATAAACCCGCTCACCATGCTTAATATTTATAATGGTGGTGGCGTAGGCATTGGCGATTTTAACAATGATGGGCTGCAGGATATTTATTTTATTGGTAATGCCGTGCCCAATCGTTTATATCTGAACAAGGGTAATATGAAGTTTGAAGACATAACAACCAAAGCAGGCGTTGGGGGTAAAGGTGGCTGGGGACGTGGCGTTGCTATTGTTGATATAAACAATGATGGGCTGCCGGATATCTATGTATGTAATACTTTATTAGATGATTCTGTTAAAAGAACCAATCTTTTATATGTAAACCAGGGAGTAGGCGCCGATGGTGTGCCCAGGTTTAAAGAGATGGCCAAAGAGTATGGCCTGGATATTAATGTGCATTCTACCATGGCCTCATTTTTTGATTATGATAATGATGGCGACTTGGATATGTACCTTACCGTTAACGAGGCTGTTGCAAGTGATAATCAGAGTACCTTTAGGCCAATCATCACAGATGGTAGTCATCGCAGTACAGGCAGACTTTATCGGAACGACTGGAATCCGGCATTAAAACATGGTGTATTTACTAACGTCTCCAAACAGGCAGGTATCACTATTGAGGGCTATGGTCATGCGGCAAGTATAGCCGATATTAATGGTGATGGCTGGAAGGATATTTATGTTACTAATGACTTTTTACCCAACAATATACTATATATTAATAACCACGATGGCACATTTACAGACAAAACGCAAGAGTATTTTAAACATACCTCTTACAGCGCTATGGGGCAGGATATTGAAGATGTAAATAACGATGGCCTGCCCGATGTTTTTGAGGTTGACATGAACCCAGAAGATAATTATCGGAAAAAGATGTTCATGCCGCCAAACAACTACCAGATATTTCAAAATTTCGATCGGTACAAATATCAGTATCAATATACACGCAATACATTACAGATTAACCAGGGGCCACGGGTAAAGCAAAATGATTCTATTGGCGATCCTATTTTTAGCGAAATGGCATTTTTAAGTGGCGTTGCCCAAACCGATTGGAGTTGGGGCCCCATGCTTACTGATTTTGACAATGATGGCTACCGTGATCTGGTAATAACAAATGGCTATCCACGCGATGTGACCGATCATGATTTTATTGTATTCAGACAGCAGGCTTATTCAGTAGCATCAACAAAACAGGTACTTGGTCAAATCCCCATTGTTAAAATACCCAATTACGCATTCAGAAATACCAATGGATTACAGTTTGAAGATGTAACCAAAAGTTGGGGATTGGATATTCCGTCATTTTCAAACGGAGCAGCCTATGCCGATCTGGATAATGATGGTACTATGGATATGATCATCAATAATATTGACGATGAGGCATTCATCTATAAGAACACCTCCCGTGAAAAGGATAAAAATAACCATCACTATTTACACATACAATTTCACGGAGGCAATCAAAACCTCAATGGTATAGGAGCGAAGGCCAATATTTACTATGATCATGGCAAACAGCAGGTATATGAAAATATACCATACCGGGGTTACCTATCAACCATACAAAATATTGCCCACTTTGGTTTAGGTATGATTACCCGGCTTGATTCTGTTGTGATCAGGTGGGATAACGGTAAGAAGCAGGTATTACCAAATGTAAAGGCAGACCAAACGCTTAAGGTAAACATTGCTGATGCTAAAGTAAATTATAATTATAACCATCCGGTTATCAATAAATCATCCTTATTTAAGGAGATAACAGCATCCGCAGGTATTACTTACAAGCATCAGGACAAAGACTATGTTGATTTTAATGTTCAAAAGTTGATACCACATAAGTTATCAGAATATACACCAGCCGTTGCTGTTGGGGATATAGATGGTAACGGATTTGATGATATGGTAATTGGAGGCACAACCCAATATCCTGCTCAGGTATTATTACAGCAGGCCAATGGCAAATTTATACAACGTGATTTATTGCCGCGAATAAAAGATGTGTTGCCAGCGGTTAACCAGATCTCGGCACATAACGACTTTTTATCACAAAAGACCAGGGTTAAAGATGAAGGCATCCTGCTTTTTGATGCTGATGGCGATGGTTATCCCGATTTGTACATAGCTAGTGGTGGTTTCGAAAGTGAATCCGGGTCTACAAATTATCAGGACAGAATTTACCTGAACGACGGGAAAGGAAATTTTAAGCTGCAACCAGATGCCCTGCCCAAAAACTTCACCAGCAAATTATGTGTTAAAGCTGCTGATTTTAACAGGGATGGTAAGCTTGATCTTTTTGTATCCGGTAGGGTTGATCCCTGGAACTATCCTAAACCTGTTTCAAGCTTTATTTTACGTAATGATAGTAAAAAGGGTGTTATTAAATTCACCGATGTATCTGCAACAGTTGCAAAAGCATTAAAGGATATTGGTTTGGTATGTGATGCCACCTTCACCGATTTTAATAATGATGGCTGGCCCGATTTGATACTTACGGGAGAATGGATGCCTATCACTTTCCTGCAAAATGATCATGGCACCTTCAAAAATGTAACCAATAATACCGGCGTCGGAAATAAACTAGGCTGGTGGAACACTATTGCTGCCGGTGATTTTGACCATGATGGCGACATTGATTATATAGTGGGTAACACCGGCCTAAATACTTTTTACAAGGCTACAGATCAGTACCCCATATTTATTACTGCGAAGGATTTTGATAGCAACGGTAGTTATGATGCTTTTCCATCCGTTTTTCTGAAAGATCAGCAGGGAGTAATGAAAGAATTTCCGGTTAACGGGCGCGATGATATCATTAAACAGATGATCGGTATGCGTGTTCGGTACCAGAATTATAAATCTTTGGCCGTAGCTACTATGGATTCGGTGTTAACGCCCGAAATGCGTAAAGGAGCCATAAGATTAAAGGCAAATTATCTGCAGTCGTGCTATTTGCGTAATGATGGCAATGGCAAATTTACTATTATACCATTGCCGCTGGAAGCTCAGATGTCTGAACTATGTGGCATCACCGTTGATGATTTTGATGGTGACGGTAATCTGGATGTAGCTATCAATGGTAATGATTTTGGTACAGAAGTTACCACAGGCCGTTACGACGCATTTAATGGCCTTATACTCAAAGGCGATGGTAAAGGTGGTTTTAAACCCCTTACATTGCTGCAAAGCGGCCTTTTTATACCGGGTAACGGTAAAGCTCTTGTTAAGTTAAAGGGAGCTAAAGGAAACTATTTACTAGCCGCTACACAGAACCGCGATGTGATGAAACTTTTTGAATTAAAAAGACCAGTTAAAACAGTTAACCTGCAGCCATTGGATATGTATGCGGTTATTAAATACAAAAATGGGAAAATAAGCAGGCAAGAGTTTTACAACGGTAGTTCTTTCTTGTCGCAGTCCGGCAGATTTTTTAATATTGATAACAATATGGCATCGGTAACTATAACTGATAGCTATGGTCACCAAAGAAACATACAGCTCAATTAATCGATATATGAGGCACTTTAAACTAGTTATAGCTGTTACCTGTATTTTTTTTCTTTTTAGTTGCGGCGATAAAAAGAAGGCTGCGTTAATGAAGGATACGGATGTAATACATCAAAACGTTGACCAGCTAACACAAGTAATTATATATGACGTATTTACCCCGCCTGTAGCCAGCCGTATATATGGTTATGCCACGCTTGCCGCGTATGAGGCGGTACGCTATACCAACCCCGATTATAACTCCATTACCGCACAGCTCCGGGGTTTTGGCGAACCACCTAAACCTCAAAAAAATAAAAGCTACAATTTTACTTTGGCGGCCACCAAGGCATTTTTTACAGTAGCACATAAGGTTACCTTTTCTGTTGATACCCTGAAAAAGTATGAGAATAAAGTATTTGCCAGCTACAAAGATAACCTTGACGATTCTACTTACGCCCGTTCTATCGCATTTGGCGAGCAAATTGGTAAATACATACTCAAACGAGCCTCTGTCGACAATTATCCACAAACCCGAGGCAAACCCAGGTTTTTAGGTAATGATAACCCCGGTCAATGGCACCCAACACCACCCGATTATCTGGACGGGGTAGAATTTTGTTGGGGCACTATGCACACTTTTGCGGTAGATACTTCGACCAATTTCCCGTTGCCGCCTCCGCCACCTTTTAGTGAGGATAAAAATAGCGCCTATTTTAAACAGAATGTGGAGGTGTATCAACAAAGTAAGAATCTGACCAAAGAACAAATTGATATTGCCAAGTTTTGGGACGATAACCCTTTTGTAATTCAGCATAGCGGGCATGTGATGTTTGCCAATAAAAAGATCACACCCGGAGGTCACTGGATAGGTATTACCGCTATTGCCTGTAAGCAAACCCATGCCGATGTGGTGAAAACGGCACAGGCTTATGCCTTAACGTCTATAGCACTTTTTGACGCGTTTATCTGTGGCTGGCAGGTAAAGTATGATCTAAACTATATCAGGCCGGTGACGGTTATTAATGACAAAATAGATCCTAACTGGTTACCTATGCTGCAAACACCTCCGTTCCCGGAATTTCCGAGCGGGCACAGTGATATCAGCGGTGCATCAGCAGTGATATTAACCCACATTTTTGGCGATAATTTCGCGTATCAGGATACCAGCGACTTGCGGTATATTGGTATGCAGCGCCATTTTGATTCCTTTTTAAAAGCTGCCGACGAAACCTCGGTCAGCCGTTTTTATGGAGGTATACACTATCGTAACAGTGTTGACCAGGGCGCGGTACAAGGCCGGCAGGTAGGTGAATACATTTGGAAAAAACTAAAACTTAAAAAATAGCTAAAATATAATTATATGAGAAGAAGCTATTTTATAACATTTTATATCATATTGTTTGTTGCAGTGTTGTCTGGCATAACACTAATGAACAGCTGTAAAAATAAAACCAGGCAACCTTATCAATTAACGGGTAATGTACTGGTAGATGGGCAAAACCTGGCCCAGGCAAAATGTACAAGCTGTCATGCTTTAGTACCAGCCAATGCCTTAAGTAAAGATGTTTGGGAAAAACATGTATTACCCTATATGGCAGGTTTTATGCACATCTCCATTTATGGGTCGACCTATTATAAACGAAATGTGGCCGATACTGCGGGTGCATCATTACAGGAATGGCTTGCCCTGGTAGCCTATTACAAGAAAGCTGCTCCCGATACGGTTGTCGCGGCCCCCAAGCCCACTCCATTGATAAATGACTGGGCTGGTTTTACCCTAAAAACGCCGGCTCCTGTAAACTATAATAGTTTTACCACTATGGTAGCGGTAAACCCATATACACATAAACTGTACAGCGCTGATTTTACCAGCAGCAAACTACTTGGCTGGGACAATAACTTAAAACCCGATTCTCTGGGTACATTGCCATCACCGGCTGTAAGTGTGAATTTTACAAAGGATACAGCAGGTAACAACGCGGGTTACTTTAGCTGTATAGGACGCCTGGAGCCCGCCGATTTCCCCAACGGTAAAATTGTAAAAGTAAACCTGGATACCAAGGAGATCAATAACGACCAGACCTTTATAGCGTCAGACTTGCCCCGGCCTCAGCAAACCGTATTTGCCGATTTTAATAAAGACGGGCTTACCGACATGGTAGTTTGCGGGGCAGGTAAGCTGAAAGGAGGCGTGTTTTTATTAAAACAGAATTCGGATCATACTTATAGTCAGGAAACAATTTATGATAAACCAGGAGCCGTTCAGGCGGTTACCGGCGATTTTAATAAAGATGGCTGGCCCGATGTAATGGTACTAATCGGGAGCGGCGATGAAGGTCTCTGGCAGTTTTTGAATGACCATAAAGGAGGTTTCACCAAAAGAAACCTGCTGCGTTTTCCGCCGGTTTATGGCTCATCAAGTTTTCAGCTGGCCGATATGGATCATGATGGCAATCCCGATCTGATCTATACCTGCGGTTATAATTATCATGATTCACGCCGGATAAAGCCCTATCATGGCCTGTATATTTATACTAACACAGGCAACTGGAACTTCAAACAGCGCTGGTTTTATCCCATCAATGGTTGTACCAAAGCCATAGCCGCTGACTTTGATGGGGATGGCGATCTGGACATTGCTACCATAGCTTTTTTTGCCGATATGAAAAGCACCCCGGCCGAAGAGTTTATCTATTTTGAACAGGTTAAGCCTTTTGATTTTAAACCACATGCCATTCCGGTAAGCCAGTACGGGCATTGGATGTGTATGGAAGTTGCTGATCTGAATAATGATGGCAAGCCGGACATTATATTAGGTAATTACTCGAGCGGTTTTTTATTTATACCCGGGTTTAAACCCACATGGGATAAAAAGTTACCTTTGATAGTGCTGGAAAACCACATCAAAAAATAAGTATAAAAGCTGCACCCTGTTTGTGTTTGCCAAAATTGAAAAGTGTACATGACTAAAAACTACGGGATGCCGGTAAACAGGTTGTGTTTGCTGAAAGCCATAATGTTAAGTATTGGAATGCTAATCATCAGCTGTTCCGGCAATAACAACAATACCAAAAGTAATGAAGCGTACTTAGCCGATGGGAAAAAGCTGGCCGCGATCCATTGCTCAAGCTGCCACCAACTACCGGATCCTTCGCTATTGGACAGTGCTACCTGGGAAACAGGCATTATGCCTGCAATGGCCCCAAAGTTTGGTTTTAAAAGTTTTATGGGTAACTACTTGGTATCGGCAAACACCAGTATGTCCAAGGAAGATTGGTATAAGATACTGGCATATTATAAAAATGCATCTCCCAAAAAACTGACTATTCCCAAGCCCACTGCTGTAAAAGACTGGGCAATATTTAGTCTCAGGCAACCCCAAAATACTAATCGTAAAGGTTTGCAGGCCATGACCACCATGGTAGCCTACAATCCGAATGATAACTTCATTTATACAGGTAATGCGGGCAACAATTTGTACAAGTGGAATAGTGATCTGCAAGCAACCCTGGTTAAAAAGTTCCAGTCGCCGGTTACGGATATTAACTTTTTTAAGTCAAAGAGCGAACCCAATGGAGCGATCATTACCTGTATAGGTTTTTTGCCACCAAGCGATGCTTTGAAAGGAAAACTGATCAATATTAATCTCAATCAATCTGCCAAAAACGATTCCACCTTAATCACCGATAGTTTGCCCAGGCCTGTAAAAAGCGCTTATGCTGATTTTAATAAGGATGGGCTTACTGACTATGTATCCTGCGGTTTCGGGCGCAATAGAGGCGGTTTGTATGTGATGCAACAGCAGGCCGGAGGCCGGTTCACCAAAAAAATTTTACGGGCCTTACCCGGCGCCACGCAGGTTTTTACCGGCGATTTTAACCACGATGGCTGGCCCGATATTGTCTGCCTTTTTGCCCAGGCCGACGAAGGAATCTGGATGTTTCTGAATGATAAAAAAGGCGGTTTTACCAGTCAGAATTTATTGCGTTTTCCTTCGGTGTATGGCTCAAGCAGTTTTCAACTGATTGATTTTAATCATGATGGCCTGCTGGATATTGTATATACCTGCGGCGATAACAACGATTTTTCGCCGGTATTTAAACCGTATCATGGGGTGTATATTTTTACCAACCAGGGCAACTGGAAATTTAAGCAGACCTATTTTTACCATATCAACGGCTGCTCAAAGGCTATAGCTGCCGATTTTGACCACGATGGCGACCTTGATATCGCAGTGATCGCTTTCTTTCCTGATTTTAAGTACTACCCAGAAGAAGGTTTTACCTATCATGAGCAAACCGCTCCGGGCAAATTTAAGGTACACGCCTTGCCCATCAATCAATATGGGCGCTGGATAGCGATGGATGTAAATGATATCGACCATGATGGTTACCCCGATATTATTCTCGGCAATTTTTCATTTACGGCTAAAGGACTGATGGTTCAAAAAGATATGGAACCCAATTGGGACCTTTACCAACCTTTTATTGTACTGCATAATGATGCCGGCAAAAGGACTGTTTCAAAGAGCAAATAAAAACTTTTTAAACCTTAAATTTTAACATTTTTCTGGCCAAAAAGGGGCTAAAAACGCTTGAAAATTGATCCAAAACCATCGATTTTAACACTTTTTAACAAATTTAAACGTGGTTTTGAGGGCTTTTTTAAACTTTAAAAAGTATTAAATAATTGATTGTCAAATAACTAAATGTAAAACGACCGCTTTTGGGTCTTGTTTTCTCTTAAATGCAACAGCCCGGCTTTCTGATATGAAAGCCGGGCTGTTGCATTTTTATAAATATACGAAAATTTGAGTGGAGATCAAAACGGCTAAATTATTTGTCGTCCTGAGCGGAGCGAAGGGTCTAGTCTGCGATTGAAAAGTTCAATAACAGATGCTTCGTTCCTCAGCATGACAATTAGATATTCGCTGCCTCAGACTGGAAGCCATGATCACTACGAGGTACGTTGCGCTAATCTCGCGGGAGCGTAAGTTTGATCCTGCGCCCTACCTGCAGTATCTTCTGGTCTTTCTCCATTTTTTTTAACAACCGTGATATTACTTCCCTGGAAGTGGCCAGGTCGGCGGCGATATGCTGGTGGGTGATCATGAGTTCGGCCGATTTGGCAATGTTCGCCTTGGTTTTTAAATATTGTAACAAACGGCCTTCCAGGTTATAGCAAATTACCTGTTTGGTGGTTTCCAGCAGGTCGTTATAATGTTTCTGATATTCGTGCAGGATCATCTCGCTAAACGCGGGATATTTCAACAGCCATTCCCGGGCTTTGTAAATGGGTATCAACAAAAGGAGCGACTTCTCCTCGGTAATACCAGAAAAGCTCACTTCTTTTTCATTAAACAAATGGGCAAAGCTAAAAATACAGGTAGAACCCGGGTTAATATAATACAGGAGGAAGGGCAGACCATCCTCCTCGCTGTAAACTTTTACGGTTCCGCTGATCAGAATAGGTAAACTCCGAACCAGCTGACCTTGTTTTACCACGTACTCATCCGGTCCAAATGATTGGAGCTTGCCAAAGCTGATCAATTCGCCAAGCAGGTCTTTCCCAAATTCGGCCAGGCATTGGCTTACCAGATGGGTTTGAAATTCATCCATTTTTGTTGCAGTTCACTGTCTGCAGCAAATTTACCTTGTTGTAGCGGTGCCCGCTTATTTTTTCCAATAATTATTCGCGGCAGCAATGGTGGCAAATTCAACAGCCACGGTTTGCCCTATGGCAATAAGCATGGCTGCGTCTTCTGCGTAAATAGGCCGTAACCTGTCGCGTACTGCCGCATCGGGTTGGGTAGCTTTAATCACCAGGCGCGATATTTTAATGGCTAATGCCCGGCCTTCTTCCGGCGTTTCGGTTATCAGGGAATTACCGGGTATGAGTTGTACACTGTCTGACATAATTCAAATAAGTTAAATGATGAATGTTTATTGATCAAAGTAAGTGCATGCCTATCGCAAAATTGGTGACTTTAGTTACAATCCGAGATTTTTACCTGTTGTATTCTTTTTGTCACATTTTATGCTGACTAAACTGCTGCGTTGCCGCCATCAATACAAAACCTAACTTTGTTTATAAAATATGAATACTGCTGATATACTAATCGTAGGAGCTGGCGCAGCCGGACTGATGGCTGCCCGCGAACTGGCCAATGCCGGTAAAAAAGTAATAGTTCTGGAAGCGGATAACCGTATCGGCGGCCGGATATATACCCAACGCGATGCCGTTACCGGGAAATATATAGAATTGGGCGCCGAGTTTGTGCACGGCGATCTGCCGGTTACCCTTGGCTTATTAAATGAGGCTGGCATCCCATACCGTTCCGCGTCGGCAAGTATGGTACAGTACAACGAGGGTGTATTTAGTGAAGATGAATCATTTATTGAACATTGGGACCTGCTTATCGACAAATTGAACAGTCTGCAGCAGGATACTAGCATCGAGGAATTGATGTTGAAGGAGTTTCCTGGTGATGAATATAACCGGATGAGGGCATCGGTACGGCAATTTGTATCGGGCTATGATACCGGTGATCCGCAGAAAGCCAGTTGTTTTGCCTTAAGGAAAGAATGGCAAAGTGATGATGATAATGCCCAGCATCGTATAGAAGGAGGGTATGTGCGTTTGATGGATTACCTGGCTGGTGAGTGCAGAGCCAATGGAGGCAAAATATTACTGAATACCATTGTAAAAAACATTTACCTGGAACCCGGGAAGGTGAGCGCGATTACAGTTGATGGTACAGCCTTCCATGCCCAACGGATGATACTGGCTGTTCCGCTGGGTGTTTTGAAGGCAGGCAATGGACAAACGGGCGCGATAACTTTTCATCCGCCGCTTAAAGCGCATGCAGAGGCTATACAACAGATGGGCTTTGGCGCGGTGATCAAAATATTATTGGAGTTTGACGAGCCTTTCTGGTACAGTAAACAAACCGAGGAACGCATTGGCCGGAGCCTTGACCAGATGGGCTACCTGCTTTCGGAGGACGAAATACCCACCTGGTGGACACAGTTTCCCGAACAGTCCAGCGTATTTACCGGCTGGATAGGAGGGCCGGATGCAGAAGCAAAAAAAGAGATGACCGATGAGAATATATTGATGCAAGGCTTGCAATCACTCGCCAACATTTTCAGGTTGAGGGTGGAGGAGTTACAACAAAGACTTAAAGCATGGAAAGTAGTGAACTGGACAGCCAAACCCTTTACGCAGGGTTCCTATGCTTATGATACCGTTAATGCGTCTGCCTGCCGCAACACGCTGAATACCCCGGTTGATGGTACCCTGTTTTTTGCCGGTGAATATCTTTACGAAGGCACCGCCATGGGTACGGTAGAGGCGGCCCTAACCAGTGGAAGGGATGTGGCGAAGATAATTCAGAATAAGATATCTGGTTAGGGAGAAGAGTCAGACTTGCGAAGTTTTTAAAACTTCGCAAGTCTTAAAGGATTTCAAATGGAGAGAGAAATCTTCTGCACAATGCCTTGCCAATTTATAAGATTTCTCTCTCCGTTCGAAATGACAATCTTGTCTAGAAGAGTAGGCTTCGATCCTCTGTATAAGGATCATCAGGCCAGGGTCTCGCCCAATTCCAGCTTAGCTACAAACCGCTGAATTCTTCTTTCCCTTGTTTCGGGTGTTTTTGCCTGATGCAAATGGTAGTATATGATAAAAAGATTATTCTTGTTGAGGGTATCAAAAAAGGCTTTAGCTTTTTTATTGTTGTTTAGTGCCTTGATAAAATCCTCGGGAATAATCACTTCCCGTTGTGGGGCATAGGCTTTTTCCCAGCGACCATCGGCCTTGGCCATATCTACCTGCGCAATACCCTGCGGACGCATTTTTCCGCTGGTTAGGAGTCGTTGGATATGTTCTGTGTTCCGGTACGACCAAGTACTTCTGGCCCTTCTGGGCGTGAATTTTTGAATAAAGGATACCTCGTCCAGCTTTTTTTTAATTCCATCTATCCATCCAAAACAAAGAGCGACATCTAAGGCCATCGCATAGTTGATAGATTTTATGCCCGAGTCCTTTTTGAATATTTTCAGCCAGATGCCATCAGTATTTTCATGGTTTTTTTCCAGCCATTTTTCCCATTGTCCGGAGGTTTTAAAAGAAAGTACCTGCAACTCTTTGTTTGATGAAGGAATTGTTTGTTTCATGAAACAAAGAAAACCAGGCCGCATGACAGCCCTATGTCAGTAGTGCACAAAGAAATTTCAGCCAGGCATGGTGCAGAAACCCCTTCCTCCCCTTCCCGAGGGAAGGAATCGCACCTCCCCAGCTTTTAAAAAATGACTCAGGATCAGTTAAATTTCAATTCCCTCCCCACGGGAGGGGGGCGTTTGGCTTGCGCGTTGGCAGGGAGGGGTTTATACGCCCGACATCAATTAACATACATGCACTCACGCCCCAAACTGCCGTAAATGGTGGTCGGTATGTTTATAAGCCATATATCCAATCTGCTCCTCGGTCATGTTACCAAAAAAAGGATGTATGAAACCGGGATTGGAAAAATTGGCGTAATTCCGGATCTTGGTAATCCATGCTGTCCGCTCCGATCCCATGTCACCATTACTGGTAATTCTAAGTTCAGGAAGAGTAGGAGTGTTCCTGGCCAGGGGCGATTCTTCTTTCATTACTTTGCGTAAGGCCATTTTACCAAAAATACGACCGATAAATGCTTGTTTGTATTTCTGTTTACCCTGCATCATGTCTTCCCAAAGACTACAGTGCCTTACCATTTGATATACATTCATTTTGCCCCATTGCGCCTTGCTGCCGGTGTTTAATGAATTCACCCTGTTGATGAGTTCATCTCTTGTTTGCTGATCAAAGATGGATTTCATAACCTAAGATTCAATTTGTGCCAGTGAAAACCAATTGCCGGAGTCATCTGTGAACAGGGCTTCATAGCCATAAAACTCCTTTGTTGGCACCTTTTTGAATACCACGCCTTTGGCCTTTAATTCTTCGTATGTGGCCAGCAGGTCGTGGCAGGTAAATACGGCCGCCCCAAACGTTCCTTTCTGGATAAGGTGGGTCATGGTTTGTACCGTTTCCTTATCAAACATGCCACCTTCGGCAACCAGGAACAGGGTTATTTCCAGTTCGGGTTGTTCGGGCGGGGTTACGGTGAGCCAGCGGGCACCTTCGCCCATGGGGGCATCGGTATGTACTTTAAAGCCCAGTTTGTTTACATAAAAATCATATGCACGGTTCTGATCAAGAACATAAATGCACATGTGCGTTACTTTGGTGATCATTTTTGTATGTATTTGGTTAGCAATACAAACATGGGCAATGCATCACACTATTACCTCTTGAAAATTGCTATTTTTTGATGTACCCATGAGATTCCGCAAAACAATTAGGAACAGCAGATAAGGGATTGGCGCTAATAGCTTGCTGCTTTGCTTTTTGGCTGTTTTGAAATACTGAGGGTGTTTTACCTACCACTTTTTTAAAAGTGGCTGTAAATGATGTAGGACTGTCAAAACCGATGCTTGCACAAACATCCATGATGCTATTGCCTTCGGCCAGTAATAAGCGGGCTTTGTCTATCCGCACCTGGGTAAGATAATGATGCGGGGTTTTGCCGTATATGGATTTAAAAAGCCTGATGAAATGATATTTGGAGAAACAGGCTTCATCGGCAATGTTGGAAACGTCTATATTTTCGGAGAAATGACTGTCGATGAATAGCTTGGCCTGTACTATCCGTTTGTACAAATACATTTTCTCGTACTGTTCCATGGGTTTAAATTAAGTATTCTGAACCAGAATTTACGGAATTTAAGAATTAACAGAATAATAAACTCTATTGCCGAATCAGGAATTAAAAATAAATCGGATATCGAACATCCGATATCCGAAATCAAGATGCTTTCCAGTAATTGCCTGATACGATGATCATGTCCAGCATTTTGATGCTGTTATCGTAATAGTCGTAATCTTTGAGTTTAAAGGCCACTAGGTAGTCCCATAGCTTATTGAGCCATTGCTGATTACTTTGATCAACTGTGGCTGATACGGCGAAAGGGGCTATAAAGCTTAAAGCTTCAAAATATCGCCCTTTGATATCATTACCCGCCAGGGTATATCCTGCCGAAATATTATCGGGATTGCCTTGAGTGGTTTCGCGGATCCAATGGTTTATCTTATCAACAAAAGTTTTGGAGCGTTTGTCGCCATACAGCAAATAATCGCTGGCAATGCGCCACGGTACACGGCAGGCATTGTAGTTATAATAACCATCGTATGGCGATTCGAGGTAGTTGCGTTGTGCCGGGTGAGGGGTTTTGTTGATACCGCGGATGAAATCTGGCACCAGGCCGGCGTCGGGGCTGTGTTGGGCTTGTACGGCCTCGAAGAGGCGATAATTATTATCAGTTACTGATTTCCATTTGCCGTTATGTAAAGTGGCTTCAAAGGCTTTAAAATGTGCCGGCATAAAGTCGGATGAGCGGGTGTCGAAGTAATCGGCGCTATCATATTCGATGGCATCGCTCAGCAAGACAGAGTAGGTTTTGGGGTTGATCTCGTGCTGCATGACGGCCGCTATGATATTTTGCGCTTCGTGGAGATAGTTGATGCTCCCGGTGTTGCCCCATTGTTTGGCGGCCAACAGCAGGGAATAGGCAATATCCATATCGCCATCGGTAGCGGTACTGCGGTCGAGATCCTTACAACCTTTCACCTGGGCCCAGGCCATGAGGTAGGGAGAAGTTTTGGCGGGGTGTGCTTTGTAATATTGGTAAAGACCATCAAAAGTATGCTGCGCTGATGGATCATAACCAGCCATCAGCGCAGTAATGACCATGCCATAACCCTGGCCTTCGGATACACTCTCTTTGCCCTTTCTTTCAAACCAGATATAGTATTGATCTGGACTACAGGCGGGTGTTACATTGCGTTTTTTCCCCTTATCGTAAAACGCCCCTTCCTGTTTGTCCATTTGTTGTTTGGATAAGGGGGTTTGTTTTATGGTGTCTTTGGTGTTTGGGTAGTGTTTTGGGAAA
>JACXTT010000080.1_pt1 | contig 139586 bp, 112 predicted proteins | sample 9270951 | NCBI WGS metagenome assembly JACXTT01 (sample SAMN15532306, study PRJNA645909) | rock metagenome | isolation source: weathered quartz diorite | place: Puerto Rico | collected 2017-06-21 | reverse complement strand
TGAAAACTGTATAATAGCATACAGATAGTCCTTCATATTGATCAACTCCATTTGCGGAAGCGGGGTTAGGCTGACGTCGGCAAACTCATCTGATTTATAGATCGGCTTAGCCTGGCCGGCCTTCAGATCGGCAAGAAACAGCGGGAGCGTAATTTCGGCTTCATTCAATACAAAATGAGCAACGCCATCAAAGCGCTCATGCTCGTGTGTAAAAAGCGGGCCACCGGCAACAATAGTGGCATTTTTTCTTTTACATTGTGCGATGATTTTCCGGACGGACTCTTCCTGCACATTCATGGCTGACAGGAAAACCATATCGGCCCATTCAATGTCATTATCTGTTAATGGTTTTACATTCAGATCGATCAATTTTCGTTCCCAGTTTTGAGGCAACATGGCAGCTACAGTTAATAGCCCAAGCGGCGGAAACGCCGCCTTTTTGCCTACTAAAGAAGCGAGGTGCCTGAAAGCATAAAAAGAATCGTACATTTCAGGATATACCAACAGTATTTTCATGGAATTTATGCGGTTTAACGTTTATCTTCAGGTATTAAATAAGGGACCAAATCGCACTATGAGGGATTTTGGTTTCTAAGTTACCGTTTTGCTGTCATAATTCATAGTCAATAGATTACAAACAGCAAAAGTAAGGCAAACAAGAGCAAGATGAGAACGGTAAAAATGTCCTCCGATCATTAAGATCGTAAATAATTGTAATTTAGTAGTTATGAAAAAGATATTATTGATAATGGGCATTTTGGCGCTCATGAACAGCGGCTATTGCCAATCCAGAAACCAAAAACTGGTCAAAGATTATTATCTTGCCTATGAGAAAAAGGACTGGAACTTATTGAAATCCATTTTAAGCCCCGACTTTAAATTCAGCAGCCCTGTTGACGACCATATTAACCTGGAGGCATATCACCAGCGGTGCTGGCCAAATTGCCAGAACACTAAAAAATTCGATCTGGAAAAAGTGATCATGGGGAACGGGGATGCCTTTGTTACCTATAATGGCTATACCAATGACGGCCGTGTATTCCGCAATACGGAATATTTCAAATTCAAAGATGGCAAGATCACCGGGAATGACTGCTATTTCGGACCGGGGGTGAATTTTCCGAACAGCGGTAAAAAATAAGTTTCATTTACAATCAGACTTCTCGTACAAGCGGGATCCCGCAAGGGACTTTGCACTGCATAAATGCAAAACCCCAATTCTAATTAGAATTGGGGTTTTGTTTGTGCGCCCACCTGGGCTCGAACCAGGGACCAAAAGATTATGAGTCTTCTACTCTAACCAACTGAGCTATAGGCGCCGAAATTGGTTTCTTTTTTAAGAGGCTGCAATTTTACGCAAAAACCCCTTAATTTCAAAAACTCATTTCAAATATTTATCGTTTTATTTACCAACTTCGATGATGTGGAAACTGCCGGGTACTGGTCTTGGACGGCCGCCGGCCGGATTAGGCTCAGATTTAGCCGCAGGTAAGTACAGGCGGTGCGTAACCAGGTCGATACCTATAGTACGTGCGCTTGGCTCTGTTTTAATATCTTCCACAAACTCAAACTTATCGGCGTTAAGCTCTCTCACCGCGCTTATAGTACCCTCGCCGTTTGAGGCGTAAGCCATTTTCAAACCAGGGTCAAAGCATACGCCATCGGTGCTGCCAATCGGGAACTTACCTACAGTTTTACCATTAGCGGCATCCATAACTACCATGGTTTTGGTATCGCCGCAGCCGATGAACAAGCGGTTGGTTTTACGGTCGATATCCAGCCCGCTTGGCGACTCCCCTCCATCAATTTTATAGCGGGTGATTTCCTTATAAGTTTTAGCGTCAAACACGATAACTGTGCTGGTACCTTCTCCGTTCACAAATATTTTTCCTTTACCGTCGGATACCGCTGTTTCGGGTTTATCGCCCAAAGCTACAGTTGCTACTACTTTGCCGGTAAAAGGGTCAAAAATGGTAGCATCCTTACTGCGGCCGTTGCAGGTGATTATCTTCTTCGAAAAATCATCATAAAAAATAGCATCGGGGCCGGTACCTACAGGTACATTGTCTAATACTTTAAAAGTTGTCAGGTCAAAAACCACAATAGTGTTGCTGCGGCCTGCACTGATATACCCTTTGCCTAAAGCCTTAACAATAGCGACGCCGTGCACACCGGCCGCAGGTACATAGCCTAATGTATCGCCGCTGGTTGTGCTCAGCACGTTGATCTGGTTACCGTGCGATGTGTATATACGTTTGCCGGCACCGTCGACGGTGATATAATCCCAGCCGCCTGGGGTACCTATATTGATGTCCCGCAATACTTTAAAGCCTGTTTTTTCCTGGCTTTTTGCCTCAAAGGCAAGGCTTAATGCTGTACCTAATAGCAGGGCTGCCACTGCCGATTTCTTTATTGATCTCATGTTGTTTTTAATTTTTAACGCTAATTAATAAATAATTCTGTAGTAAATCTGTAGATAATAACAATGATACAAAGCGTAACATTCTAAAAATACTGACCGCTTTTTGCAACTGGAGTAATATATTTGCCGGTATATGACCAACGTTAAAAACATCATTTTTGATTACGGCAACGTAATATTCAGTATCGATTTTACCCTGGCACAACAAGCCTTTGCCAACCTGGGTATTGATAACCCCACCCAATTTTTTGGCCACCGCCAGCAGGACGACATTTTTAACCGTTTTGACAAAGGCCAGATAACGGCTGCCGAATTTAGAAACCAGGTGCGCCTCAAAGCCAATAATCCTTCGCTGACCGACCAGCAGGTAGACGATGCCTGGAACAGTATGCTATTAGGCATAGCCGACGGCAACCACGATATGCTGTTACAGCTTAAAGGTAAATACCGAACATTTTTGCTCAGTAACATCAATGCCATCCACTACGATTATATTATGAACTACCTTAACCGGGAGTTTGGTTTTAATGGTAACGGTCATCTTTTTGAAAAGGTGTACTACTCTCATTTTATGGGCAAGCGTAAGCCAGACCCTGATATTTTTGAGCAAATATTGGCCGAAAACCACCTCAGCCCTGCCGAAACGCTTTTTATTGATGATAGCCCCCAACATTTAGAAACTGGTGCCAAATTAGGCCTCCAAACATTTTTAATGACGGCACCGGATACTATTCAGGCTTTTGTGCAACGCGAAGGGTTGCTTTAAAATGTGCAAATGATCGTCCGCCTCATAGATTGAGGGTCAAGGCTCATCGATCCTCTTTACGCTTAAAAACAAATTGTAGCGCGTAGGTAGTATTGGTAGATAAGCTGTAAGAGTTTACGAGCGTCCAACCCTGCTGGGCCATGTAGTTAAGGCCTTGTACCACCATTGTAAATGATGCCAATGCCCCTGCTTCTTTATTTTGACGAGGGGTGTAATTCTCCACCTCTTGCCCAAAATCAACGTCCAGTTTCATGCCTTTCGAAAATCGCGCGCTGGCGGTCACCATACAAAACACCTCGTGCGTTTTTTTTACCGTATCAACCTGGGCAAAGCTAATAAGCGGACATAATAACAATACAAATAACAGTTTTTTCATAGCTGGCTTTTTACCAAATATATCCAGCCCAATAAAAATTTATTGTAATGTAAAAGTTAAGGTTTTAAGCACACGCCTGTTCAAGCGACGACAATCGATCAGTGTGATCATCAAAAATCGGTGAGATCTTATCAAAAAACCGGTGTAATCACCAACATAATCAGTGTAATCCCACCTTCTTCCTGATCTTCACCCAAATGTTTTTTAGTTTTTTCACATACCTGTCCATTTCGCCAATGGGTTTGGCGTTGCGCCATTCGGTTAGTTTAAGGTATTCATAAAAAAGCGCTTTGTACTTGGGGTTATAGTTGTACGATGTGTAAAACGGCTTACGCGATATAAAATGCACCAAGTAAGGTTTTTCCTCCTCGCCCGATGCAAAGTAGTTCCAGCGGGTATCCAGTTCGAGCCATTTGTTGGCCAGCACCACGTTAAAGCCATATTGATCTGGGTAGTTGGCAAACTTGATGTTGGTATCAATACAATCAATAATGCCCTGCGCGTAGTTACCCGCTATCCATTTAGGCATATTAAAAATAATAAGGCCGGTATTGAAGTATTTGGTATCGGGTGCAAAGCCTAATTCTTTGTAGTTAAAAACGCCGCCCCAACTGTTATCAAAGGTAAGCAGGCGCGGGTCCTGCACGGCGGCAATTACGTTTTCGTCCAGGTCGTGGTTGTACAAATTGCTCACATCGTCAAGCACGATCATGTCCACATCCAAAAACAATGCCTTTTGCGTATCGGCTGGTACAATGTATTGGATAAACAGGCGCAGGTAAATAGTGACCGGGTACGATGTACGATCTAATGGCAGTTTTACGCCCGGCGGTATGGTATCCTCCATTTTTATCCAGGTAATGCTGAACATGTCCGCACTAACTGAAGCATGTATCTTTTTCTGGCTGCTTTTTTTTACCCCGTCGGCAATTACATATACCGCTATTTTTTCGCCGCTTTTATGGTTAACCTCGATAGATTTGAGCAGCGCCGCCAAATGGATAACGTAATGCTCATCGGTAACGATGACGATAGGGATAATGCCCGAAGTTGGTTTTATACTCATGTGTGATGCAGGGTTAAGCCAAAAATAGCTTATTTACCTTATCTACGGAATTATTCTTCGCAAGGTTGTAAAGTTTTTGAAAATACCTATCTGATATTTCTTGAAATGCAGTACCACTACCTCACCAAATTAATGGTCCCGCTCCGTTGCGGCCCGCCATTGTTATAGCTCATACCCTTCCACTCCTGCCCGTTTATAAAGGTGGCGCTGGCTTGCCAAACGTAAACACCAACTTGCGCCAGGTTACCTTTAACGGTGCCATCCCAGCCTTCAACCGGCTCTCCTTTTTCATTCAACTTAGTGGTTTGCCAAACCAATTCGCCAAAGTTATTGTATACCCGCAGGCTCATCTGTTTAATGCCCGAACCAATTGCTTTAAAGGTATTGAGCTCTTTTTTAAGGCTATTGGGCATAAAAGCGTTGGGCAGGTACATTTGTCCCGGCACACCGGTAATGCGTACGCGGTGCAGTACGGTATCGGCGCAGCCGTGTACGTTGTAAACTATCAACCTTACTTTGTAGGTGCCGGTATCGGCATAGGTGTGCGCGGGGCTTTGTTTGCTCGATGTTTGCCCGTCGCCAAAGCTCCACAACCAGGTTACAACGGGGCTGCGCGAACTGCGGTCAGTAAACGTAAAGTTCTTATCAGGATAGGCGATCACAGTATCGGGGTTGGCCGAAAAATCGGCCTTCGGCGGTGCGGTCACATTAATATAAGCCTGTTTAATGGCAAACCCGGGGCAACCCAGATCAGCAACAGCACGAAGTGTAACCGTATAGGGCGAATGCGTATAGTCAAACGTGTGCGACGGGTTTACTTCGGTAGATGTGGTACCATCGCCAAAGTCCCAAACGTAAGTATTGGCCACCGGGGTTTTATTGGTAAAGTTAACCTTGATGCGGGTACAGCCGCTGGTAGTATTGGCGGTAAAGTCAGGCGTTGGTTGCGCGTAAACCGTAATAACCTGGGTAATGTAATTGGTTGAGCAGCTGTTGGTAGCCTTTAACCGCACGGTGTAAGTTCCGCCCTTGGTAAAGGTATGGCTAACCAGTTCGGGCGAGGTATTGCTTAGTTTAACCGGGCTGCCATCGCCAAAATCGTATTCGTAATTAATGGCGCCGGTAGTGTTGTTATGGAAAGTAACCGTCCATGGCGCACAGCCCGAAAGTTCGTTTGCGTTGACGATCATAGCCGGGATAATGCTATTCGGCGATACCGTTACCACATAAGTTTGTGTTTGCCCTATGCCGCAGGCGCTTTGCGCGGTTGCTTTAATGGTGTAGTTCTGTGTTTTAGGCGTGGTGTAGGTATGGTGTACGGTTTGTGTATCGGTAAAATTTTGCAACGGGCTGCCGTCGCCAAAATCGTAAGTATAGGTAGCCCCACTCCCGGTCGACCGGTTGACCATGTTCACCGTAAATGGCGAGCAACCCTGAACGTTATCGGGTGTGATAATGGTTTTAGGGGCGCTTACTACCGTAACCGTGGTAGTTGTGATCTTGACGCCGCAGGTCGTATTAGCAGTCAACGTAACCGTATAAACTTTGTCTTTACCGCTTGGGTCAGCAGCAAAAACTATGGTGCCGGGGTTAACCGCGGTCGATGTTTGTCCGTTACCAAAGTCCCATACAAAGGTAGCGTTAGTTTGCGGACTGGATATATTGGTGAAGTTTACGCTTAACGGTCCGCAGCCCTTTGCAACATCCTGTTTAATTGCGGCAGTAACTTCTTTGGTGGTGGTAAATGTGTGGGTAAACACATCATCGCCGCAGCTAAATTTATTAATGGCCACCAGTTTAATTTCGACGCTTTGGCCATCGGTTATTACGGTATAGCCGGGGAAAGTAAGGCCTGTGCCTATGGCTACGCCGTTTGCATACCAGGTATACTGTCCGTTCCTGTCCGGGTAATCGGTAGCGGCAATATTGTGGCTGTCAATTACAAACGGCGCGCACGATCTATCAGTAATATAAGTATAAACCGCTTTCGCCGACTGGTTAACGGTAATGCTCACGCTATTGCTGCTGCTCTGAAAAGGCCCGCTGCAAACCTGCGTGGTAATGATACGGCGGTAAAGTGTGCTTGTGGTTAATACTGGTGGCTGGTAGCTGATGGCGTTAGCCCCTGCTATATCGGCCCAGGTAGTGCCGTTATCAGCACTTTTTTGCCATTGATAGTTATAAGCTGTGCCGCCACCGGTGGCCTGGCTGCCTGTTAATAAAGCTGGCTGGTTACCGGCGCAAATGCTCTGGTCGGACGATACCGTATTGCTCGCTATCGGCGGGAGCACAACTACCTGTACAGTGTTGCTGGTATTGCTGCCCGGCCCCGATGTAACTACCTGCCTGTACCAAACCGTGTTGGTTACCAATATGCTTAAATTAATGCCGGTTTGTCCGCTTACCGGTTGCCATGTAAGGTTATCGCCACTGCTTTCCCAGGCGTAAGTGTAGGTTTTGTTACCACCTGTCGGATTAGTGCCCAATACGGTAATGGTTTGCCCCTGGCATACCTGCGGCTGGTTAAAGCTGATGCTGTTTGTGATTACAGGCAAATCAGTTATGGTCACATCACTTGTAGTCGGCGCGCAGCTTGCTGCCCCCGTGATGGTCCACCTGAAAGTGTATTGCTGCCCGCCCACAAGGCCTGTAACCGTTGTATTGGGTTGCGTATCATCCGCGAAAGCGATACCAACTGTTGGGCCCGATACCTGTGTCCATTTCCCGCTTGAGGGTTGTGGCACATTACCTGTCAGGTTATAGCTTGTCGCGTTATATATCGTAGCATTTGCACCCGCATTAGCCTGTACGGGTGGCGGCAAAATGTTAACAACAACCGTAACCGCGCTGCCTGTACAACCCGACGGGCTTACCGGCATAATGGTATAGGTTACTTTACCTGCATTAACGGATGTGGTGGTTAAAATATCATCTATTTTGCCAACCGAAGCTGCCTTGGCCTGGCTGGTATTGCCTTTTACGCCTTCTTCGGCTACGCTTGTCCAGGTGTAAGTTGTGCCCGGCAGGTTTGATGTGAGTACGATATTGCTGCTTATACCACTGCAAATAGTAGCATTGCTTACTGTGGCGGTTACCACCGGCATTGGTGTAACTGTTACGGAATAAGTAAAAGGTGTGCCATTACAGCCATTGCTAACCGGCAATATGGTATAAGTAACCGTGGCGTTATTAACAGGGTCGCCGTTGCTGATGATATCATTGATCGGCCCGTTGCCGCTGGCGGCAAAGCCGGTAGCATTGGCCGTAGCCGAGGCCGTCCAGGTAAAGATGCTCCCGCTGATGGTGGCCGCAGGCTGATAGGCCACACTGTTACCTGTGCAAATAGTGCTTTTGGCTGCGCTGGTAATATTATTGGTTGGATTGATGGTGATCAGCACATCGCTACTCACCACATCGCAAGGTTTTGGGTTACTGCTGATGGCCTGCAACGTTAGTTTAACCTGCCCCGCTGCAACCTCTGCCGCAGACGGTGTGTAAACCGGGTTCAACACATTACGGCTCGGTGCAAAAGTACCTGTGCCGCCAACCCATACAAAGCTTTGCGGTGTTGGGCCGGTTATCGTCCCCGCAAGGGTAACGCTGCTGCCCGGGCAAATACCAGTTTGGTTTGGTCCGGCGTTTACCGTTGGCGATTCTTTAAAACTCAGGTTTTGTGTAGCAGAGGCAGTTCCGCAGGTGTTTTTGTGAGTGAGGGTTACCGTATAGCTACCGTAATCGGCAAAAAATATTTGCGGGTATTTGGAGTTGGCCGTTGTTCCGTTTTGGAAGGTATAATTACCACCTGTTACCGTCCAGATATAGGTATCCGCTTGTTCGAGCGTTGTCCCGCTAAGGGCTGTCATTGTCAACGGCGACTTGTCATCAAACGTAAACAACTGTCCCTTGCCGCAAACTTCGGCGTTGGCGGCCAATTTGGCAACGGGTGGGGTATTGATAACAATATCCTGGGTGGTAGTACTTACCCGGCCGCAAGGTGCATCAATACTCAACATCACTTTATAAGTGCCTGCTGCAGCAAATAAAAATTGCGGTTGCTTGCTGCTCGCGTTGGTACCGGCGGCGTAAGCTACAGACGCGGGTCCGGTTACCGTCCAGGTGTAGGCGTGCGTACTGCCCGAGCAGCTTTCATCAACAACCGACTGATCAACCGGCGTTACAGTCGTTGAGCTGCAGAAAACGTTAGCGGGTAAGGTAAATTTTGGTATTGGCGCAGCCTCAACACATACCGTCCCCGAAAAATCGGTCGCCCCGCAGCCGTCGCCGCTTTGTTGTAAGCGGAGCAACACGGTATGCGTACCTGTTGTGGTAAATGTATAGGCAAACCTATCGCCTAAAGGTGTGTTGGCAGATATCAGCTGTCCGTCGACATACCAGCTATAACGCGCGTTCGAGTTTTGGCAGTTGCTGGTGGTGCTGGTGGCATCATCACCCGGAAAAGAGGTATTGGTAAAGCTAACAGGCGTATTAAGGCAGGCATGGCCCAGGCCCGCAAAGCCGTTGCTTGGTGGCTGCAATACTTTGGCGTAGCTGGTAACCTGCGTGCCCACCGATCCGCAAAACGGGCTGCTTACAAAAATATTTACCGGGAACACATTTAAGTGCCCGTTAATGCTCATCCCGCAGGATGGTTTGGTATAATCGTGGTTGATGCTTCCGCCCAGGGCACTGATCTGCCCATAGGTGTATTTGGTTGAACTGCCATCGCCCCAGTCTACCGAGTAAAGGTTGCCTGGATAGTTTTTTTGCAAACCATTGGCCGACGAAATATCCATATTATAAACCAGCGAGCCTTTCCCATTTATCAAACAAACGGTATTGCTACCCGTAGCACCAAAACTGGTGTTTACCACATTGTTAACCAGTGCGTAAGCTTTTGTTGCGATAACGCCATTATTAACCGCTTTCACCATAATGGTGTAGTGCGTAGTGGCAGCGTTAAAATTGGTACTGGGGTTTAAGGGTTGAGTGCCCTCGGTAACCTGGCTTTGTTCGTTATAAAAGCTTGCAGTTACCGTACTGCCGGTGGTCGACTGGTTGATAAAATCGAAACTGCCTGCCCTGCCGTTGCAATTGCCAAATACATCGGCACTGCTGCTGCTTATACTTTGCGATGTTATTTTGGCGCTCAGTGGCGGGCCGGCAACCACGGTAATAGCTGCTGTTGAACTCGCAATGGCCGGACTGCCCGCCCTAACCTCAATATTATAACTGCCTGGCGCTAAAGTGGTAGGCAAAACACCATTAACAAAAGTGGTATAAAACCCGGTATAGGTACCTATTTTGGTATCTGGCGCGCCGCCTGGCGCAGAAGAAATGTATAAACTGAAAATATTGGTTTGGCTGATATTGCCTGCCGCGTCGGTAATGGTAAATGGTACCGCTATAGTTGACCCTGCCGAATACGGGCCCGCATCAACAGTGCGTAGGGTCAATGTTTGTGCTTGGCCAGTCCGTATCGTTGCTAATGCGATAAGTACGCTCAAACACAAAAACTTCAATTTAATCAGGGGGTTGTAATCGTATTTCACCTTTAGTCGCTATCCTTTTCCGTAAATCAGGTTTTTATACGGGCAGCGTTTTTTAAAAGTTTCATAGTTGGAACATAAATTATCACAAAGTTTAAATATTTCCCGAAAATTTATTTTTATTGCCCGCAGGTTACTCCCATACCTAAAAAACACCAAAATTTTTTTCTCCGCGAAAATTAATTACGTTATTTTAAACACAATGCCTTTTGTGTTGTTGATAGGGTATAACAGTTTAAATAAAACATCTTAAAACATATCATCATGAAAGGCCAGACAAAATTGATCGTAGGGATATTAGCAGGCGCAGCCGCGGTAGCTGCTGTAGGTTTATTGTTAAATTCGGAAAAAGGGACAGAGATCAGGGAAGAAATATCGGACTACTTTGCCGATCTCATCAAATCGGTAAAAAGCAAGGTGCAGTCTACTGCCGATGATGCCATCAGCCATAAGGATAACATCGTAAAAAATGCCCGCTCTATTATCAAAAACAAAGTGGATAATGTAAGCGACGCAGCCTTATCAGGCAATTAAAAATCAAAAAGCATTATAATGGGCCGCCGGTAAAACGGAAGGCCCATTTTTTTTGCTACTTTTATCATCAAACCCCAACCCCTGCTATGACCTTGATCGAACCCCTTAAACAAGAACCCGGCACCCCTCCTGTCCTCAAAAAATATAGTTCATCAATGCGTTTATGGCACTGGCTTAACGCGATAGTAATATCCGGATCGTTAATTACGGTGCTCATCAATTCAACCATACTTAAAACCCGAAAAAGTGCACCAACAGTGTTAGCGGCTATGCAACAGGATAGCGGCAAAATAACCCGCAAACAAGCGCAAACTGCAGTACATGCCTTGAGCGATAAAATTTGGGACGTTCACGTTTACTTTGGATATTGCTTGGCTGCTTTGTTGCTATTCAGGATAGTTTTCGAATTTTTTGAACTGCCCGACCAAAAATTTATCCGCCGGTTCAAGGCAGCGTGGGCGCAATTCTTCATCATTAAAAAAGAACGCGAAAAAGCTAAGCACGACCTGGTGGTTAAAAGCATTTACGTTGTTTTTTACCTTTTACTTGTAATCATGGTCGCAACCGGCCTTTGCCTCGCTTTTGACGATTTATTGCCATTTAGTAAAAACGCGCAACATATCATTAAGAGCGTTCATGGCTTTTGCATGTACCCCATCCTCGGGTTTATAGCCATACACTTTGCCGGCGTGTTTTTAGCCGAACGTAAAGAGAGCAAGGGCATCGTTTCGGATATGATCAACGGTGGGTAGTTAGGCCATCGCCTTAATGTTTTAAAACATTAAGGCCCTTAACCTGTTAGCTGATAATATCTGCAAAAAGCGACAAAGCTAACCGCGATATTAAACACCAGATAAATATGGGCATGGGCATTTTTACAGTTTTAGCGGTACTGGTTTTAATTGTGGGTATTTTTTACAAAATAAGGGGCAGTAAATAATCACTACGCGCCAATTTAGTTATGATCAGGTTAAGCAACAACACAATAGATAAAATGCCCGTTAAACAATATCCCTTTTACTTAAAAAGCACGGTCATCCTTTTCGGGCTGGTATTATTGTTTTATATTTTGTTCACACTACAGGCGATCATCGTCCCACTGGCCTTTGCGCTTATTATTGCTATTTTGCTTAACCCGTTGTACATTATTTTTCAGCGTTTTAAATTACCTCCTATACCTGCCATATTACTAACACTGCTCATAGCTTATATCATCATTGGCAGTATTGTTTTTTTTCTGTCGTTACAAATGCTGCACTTCGGGCAAACATTCCCTGCATTAAAGATCAAATTAGTGCACCTTTTCACCCAACTGCAGCTTTGGGCGCAAGGCCGTTTTGGGCTGAGTATGGCAACCCAAAATGCGATGCTTAACGAGTGGCTAAATAATAGCAAAGCGCTCATCGGCCAAACTTTGGGTTCTGCTTTGAGCACACTGAGTGTTTTGGTGCTTATACCAGTTTACGTGTTTATGCTGCTTTTTTATAAACCACTGATACTTAACTTTTTGTTTGAGGTATTTGCCGAAGAAAATTCGCATAAGGTTGGTGTAATACTTAACCAAACCAAAAGCGCCGTACAAAACTACATGATAGGTTTACTGCTGGAAGCCTTGGTAGTGGCCATACTCAACTCAGCAGGTTTGTTGATATTGGGCGTTAACTATGCTATACTGATTGGTGTAATGGGTGCCATTTTAAACATGCTGCCCTATATTGGAGGTATTATCGCCATCGCTATTCCGTTGCTGATAGCCACCGTTACCAAAGACGGCTATGGCACGCAGGTGGGTGTCATCATATCGTTCACTATTGTTCAATTTATAGATAACCATATCCTTATACCTCGAATCGTATCATCAAAAGTGCAGATCAACGCTTTAATAACCATTGTGGTTGTTTTATTGGGCGGTGAGCTGTGGGGCGTTTCGGGTATGTTCTTATCCATCCCATTTGTGGCTATCCTAAAAATAGTGTTCGACCGTATTGACGACCTTAAACCCTGGGCAAAATTATTGGGCGATATTGTGCCCACACGCCACAAAGGCGAGGTATGGCGCCGACGCAAACACGAAGCAGCACTTGCCGACAAATTTTCTTAACAATTGAATGTGTTGTTTAATGCAAAATTTTCAATAACCAGCCCCCTGTTTTGAATTGTCATTAAAATTGAATAAATATTTTGCCTGTGAGTTAATGATTAGGCAAAACTGGATATTTTTTGTACATTTGTTATGCTATAACAGACCTATAAAAACCCCTTATTAATTAGCTGAGGATAAATTATCTATCGGCGAAAAAACTATTTGACAGTTTTCGCTGCTGCGTACATTCTCTCCGGGCTTTTGCCTGTTGCACCATGAGGTCTCACCGTGCATAATAATAAGTGTTTTTTAATGTTTAACAGTCGGTTTTTTTAACAATATTGACTATTAGCTGTTATATTTACGGGCATTTTTTTGTACCGTTTATTTGGATAGAATGCTACTTTCGATAAAAAATAAATTTTATTTACAAGTTACACTCCTGATAACTTTTTTGAGTTGCGCGGGCATATTTACAAATGTTGCTTATGCACAGGGTAGGGTAATTACAGGCAAAGTTACCGATGCGCGTACGGGCGAGCCAATGCCTTATGTAACTGTATCGGTTCAATTACTTAATGGGAGCCGTAAGGGCACCGCTACCGATTTTGATGGCCTATACCATTTATCAATACCGCAAAAAATTGCTACCGACTCTATTTATTGTTCCTATATTGGTTACAAACAGGCTAACAAAAAATTACTTCCCGCTGCTACCGAAATTAATTTTCAGTTGGTTAATAACAGTAAAGAGTTAGGTACTGTAAATATTACACCTAAAGGTTATATAAACCCGGCATTGGCTATTATGGCCAATATGGTAAAACATAAGCCCGATAACGACCTGCAAAATTTAAAAAGTTACCAATACGAAAGTTATAACCGCATTGAGTTTGCCATAACAAACCTAAGCGACAAAATGAAACAGCGCAAGGTTTTTAAGCAGATATTGCCGATAATGGATAGCCTGAAAAAAACCGCAGGCGACGATGGTACACCGATGCTACCGATATTGATGTCCGAAACCCTTTCAGAGTATTATCACCAAACCGATCCGTCAAAAAAGACCGAGCACATATTAGGCTCCCGGACAACAGGCATAGCTATTGAAGACGAAACATTGGTCTCACAATTAGTGGGCACCACTTTTTTACAATATAATTTCTACAACAATTACCTTAAACTGGCCGGTAAAGATTTTATATCGCCCTTATCGGATAGCTGGAGGGTTTTTTACAATTACGAACTTATCGATGAGCACGATAAAATAAACGGTAAGGAATATTATAAAATAGAGTTTAAACCCAGACGCGCACATGATCTGTCATTCGATGGGGTGATGTGGCTCACCAAAGACAGCTTCGCGTTATACCAGATAGATGCCACCGTATCGGCCGATGCCAACCTTAACTATATTAACAAGGTGCGCATACAGCAGGATATGGTGCAGCCCGATAGCACGACCGCCTGGATACCCGGAAAAACACGCATCGTAGTTAATATATCACCTTTCAGTAAAAACACATCGGGCTTTATCGGTAAGTTTTACCTGTCAAACAGTAAATTCGCAGTAAATAAAACCTATCCCGACAATTTTTTTAAAGAGCCAATGGTTTTGGCCCCCGATATAAACAAAAAAGATGATACTTACTGGTTAAAAAACAGGCACGACTCGCTCACCCTGGCTGATAAGCGCGAATACCAAATAATTGATACGGTTAAAAACCTGCCGCTTGTAAAAACCTATGCCAACATAGCCGGTACTTTAATTACGGGTTATTACAAAGCAGGCAAGATAAGCTTTGGCCCTTATCCATACACTTACAGCCATAATGACCTTGAAGGAAGTGTATTAAGGTTAGGTGCCATTACCAATACCAATTTTAGCGATAAATGGATATTGGGGGGGTATATAGCTTATGCGTTTAAAGAGACTGCTGTAAAAGGTAACGCGTCGGTAGAGTATATCTTTTCGCGCAAGCCATGGGTCGAGGGCGGCATATCTTACCTGCATGACCTTGGGCAAACCGGCTACCAGTACGAAAACTTTACCATTAACGGCAATAACGTTTTTAATGCAACCATACTTAACGGGCAGTTAACTATCAGAGGGCCGTTTTTTCAGAATGTGATAAAGGGGTACATGCAAACCGACCTTGCGCCTGATCTGAGGGCCAAAATAACCCTCTCGCACAGTACATTCGACCCGCTTTTTGATTTCAACTACCACGATCCCGAAGACCTGGTTGTATACACCCATTATCAAACGGCCGAAATAGGCGCCGAGCTTTTGTGGCGTCCTGGAACACGTATGCTGCAGTCGGCCAAAGTTAACAGGCGCGTAACCATCGGTAGCGGTAACGATAACCCTGCCATTACCTTTAGGTACATACGAGGTATTAAGGGTGTTGAGAGTGATTTTAATTATGATAAGTTTTTCATCAATGTACAGCAAAGGCCACATTTAGGCATATTTGGCAAGGGCGATTACTCGTTAACACTGGGTTATATCCCGGGCAATGTGCCATACCCATTGGTAGAGAACCACCGTTTCAGTTTTAATACCATGCGTTACCTGGAGTTTGCCAGCGATAAATATGTATCGTTAACCTATACCCAGCACATGGAAGGTTTAATAACCAACAGCATACCGTTGTTAAAGAAATTAAATGTCCGTACCGTAGCCGTAGCTGATATATTGGATGGTACGCTCTCTGCAACAAATAACGAAGCCTTTAGGCGTGGGCGCACTATAGTTAATAAAAGCCTAAATGGCGTGCCGTATGTAGAAGTAGGTTACGGTGTGGAGAATATATTTAAGATCATCCGCATCGACTTTTTACACCGACTTACCCACCTCGACAATGTTAATGTACTTGGTGCAACACCAAGTACATTTGCTACAAGGCTCACCTTGCAGTTCAAATTGTAACCAAACTTAATTACACAAAGCTTGTTATTTAAGATGTAGCACCATTAAATAGCAATTGCATGAAGGTATATAAAACAACTGTCCAACCGTCTGTTCAGGCACTATACGTTGCTTTATCCAAACAGCTTAACCCCCTGTTTCAGGACAAGATACAGAAAGACGTAAACCTTAGGGTTACGCACAACGAGAACGTAATTGAGATAGGCCAACCCGACCTGTATCAAACTTTTTTGTACCAGATAGTTGTGGATGGGGCGGATATACGGGTGATCAAATCAGAACATTACGTTGATGATGTGTATAGCCTGGCATTGGATGACCTTATCAGCGGCATTATTGCCGGATATGTCGGCCCAAATAATATTGAATATATTGAGCAGTAAACCAATTTAATGTCCGTCGTCCCTGGCGTTCGACTGTTTGTTGGCCAGCCTGCCCATTGCATATTCAATGCCCCCTAACAAGTGACGTAGAAAGAGTGGTTCAGAATACGACTCTTCGGTATGGCCAAGCGCGGTATAAAAAGCCCGCCCCCCTTCAAATGTATGAAACCAGGCCAGCGGGTGCTCGCCGCCATTCCGGCCTCCTTTGTAGCTGTCTTCTTCAATTACTATTAAAAACTTAATATCATCATTATACCAGCCAAAATTAAACCACTCGTCGGTACGTTTCCACTCTGTGGGCAGGTCCTTGGTAGCCAAATGTGTAGGGTTAACTATTTTTAACGTGGCGGGCTGTATATCGGGGTGGCTTTTAAAATAAGCGCCCACCAGGCGGCCATAAAAGTTCCATTCATATTCGGTATCCGTGGCGCCATGCACGCCTACAAAACCACCGCCATGTTTAATATAGGTTTCAAACGCGGTTTGCTGGTCATCCTCTAAAACATCGCCCGATGTATTTAAAAATATCACCGCCGAGTATTGCTTTAAGTTCTCGTCGGTAAAGTTTGCCGAATCGCTGGTGGTGTCGCAGTCAAAAGCGGCCTGCTCGCCCAATTTAATAATAGCCTTGATGCCTGCCGGGATGGAGGCATGGTGGTAAGCAACCGTCTTAAAAAAAATAAGGACTTTGGGATTAGCTTTTGCAGATGCCTGGGTATTGCTCATCAGAACAAATAAAACAACAAATAACAAGGCTTTAAGTACAATGGATTTAGATTTTAACAACATTACATTATAATAAGGTGTCGGTATAAAAACGGTTAAAGATAGTTTTTTTAAAAGCATTTAAACGTTGCCTGTACCTAAATTATTATAGGTTATTTGATGATGGCAAAACCTTACATAAAAACAAAAAGGAAGGGCTTCCAACCGAAACCCTTCCTTTTTAACAGGTAGACGTAAGATATATGATAGATCAGGCAACTAAACGGTTTTTCCGTGAGTTGTTGCTGGAGTTGCGGAATTGATTTGATTTGTAAGCTTGCAAATCGTTTTCTAAAATTTCTTTTAATTCTTTATCAAACCTTTTGATCAATAAAGCAGTGCGGTTAAGCATCAATTTGTCGAGTACTGTGTTTATGTTTTCCATGGCTGATTTTGTTTTTGTTATGTTAACCCTATACCCAATGTTGTGCCAAATATCAAATTGTTTTAAAATGGCTCAAATAAGTGGTTATTGTGTACTAACGTAGTTTAAACTGTGTTTTTAATAGTTTTTAAGTGTATAGTTTTTTAGTCATATCAATGTAATACTGCCTACACAAGCTTGCTCGCTGTCGGTTTAAAATGATGCCCGTGGTGCAAATTGGTTACCACTTGTTTTAAATGAAAACTGCTGGCTATAAGTATGGCGATAAGTATTTTTACGATCATGGTTGTTGTTGTTTGTTGATGTAAAAGTACGGTCAATACAGTGTCAGGCCTATGTAAATTAGGCGAAGCGGGCTGAATTATCGGTGAAAAGGGTAAAATTGCCGATGAAAGATATTTTCACCGGCAAATGTGGCGTACGGGGTATTTTACCGGTTAAACGTCCCGGCGTAAAACCTCTAAAGGCGGCTTATTTAAAATGCCGCGGCTGTTAAGCAGCCCAATAATTACAGTTAACAAACTGATCAACGCAAATATGCCCAGTACCGAAAATAGTTGTGGCGAAAATGGCGCATTAAAAGTGTATTTGGCCAGGGCCCAGCTTCCCGCTAAGGATATCAATATACCGGTAGCCGCCGCCAGCGATCCCAGGAAAAAGTACTCCAACGCAGTAATAGCCAGTATTTGTTTACGGCTGGCACCCATAGTGCGCAGCAACACGCTCTCTTGTATACGTTGGTACTTACTGATGCGTACCGAGGCGATGAGCACGATAATACCAGTAATGATGCTGAATGCCGACATAAACTTGATCACAAAACCTATCTTACCCAATAGTTCGTCAATAACACTCAGAATAAGGCCCAGGTCGACGACTGAAACATTTGGAAAAGCGCGCACCACCATTTGCTGGAACCGCGCCGACACTTTGCTATCGGGCACACGGGTTATTTCTACATAAAACTGCGGCGCACTTTCTAACACGCCTGCCGGGAAAAGCACCAGGAAATTGGTTTGCACCCGGTTGAAGTTAACCTTACGAAAACTGCCTACCTGGGTAAGCATTTGAACACCCTGCACATTAAACAGCAACTTATCGCCAATATGCAGGCGGCTCCGCCGCGCAAAACCATCCTCAACCGATATTGGAATTACTTCGTTTGGTGTTGCTTTACCTACCCATTTGCCTTCGGTTATGGTTTCGGTATTGGTCAGCGTATCGCGGTAAGTAACCCGGTACTCGCGCCTCAGCAAATGTTTTTCGGGTGCGTTGCGGTTGTTGCTGTCTTTTTTAAGCTGCATAGCGTTTTTGCCGTTTATCTCCATCAGGTTCATGGTGATGATGGGCACTTGCGACCTAACGGGCAAACCCTGGCTTTTGGTAAGCGCGGCAATGCCCGCCTTCTGACTGCTTTGAATATCGAACAGGATCAGATTAGGCTGATTAGCGCTCGACGATAACGTTACCTGCTGCAGTAATATGCCCTGTATTAAAAACAGGGTACATATCAGCGCCGTACCCAAACCGATGGACACAATTAAAATAACCGATTGGTTATTAGGCCGGTACAGGTTTGAAAAACCCTGCCGCCACAAATAACTCCACGAAAATGGAAAAAAACGTTTCACCAGCCACATCAGCAATCGCGCCACAAGCGTAAGTATTAAATACGCCACCAGTATGCAAATGGTAAACACAATGGTTTGCGGCCACTCTTTCAATTGCAAAAATGTAAACCCGGCTATAAAAAGTATCACCAAAACATAAACCAGCCATTTTAAAGGGTCGCGGCTAAGGCTTACCTCGGTAAGCGAGAGGCGCAAAGTATTTAAAGGCGATATATTGCGGATCGATATCAACGGCAGCAACGCGAACAGGATGGAGATGATAACACCCAATATTACGCCCTGCCCTATTGATGCCCACGACACCGTGATGTCAATATCAACAGGTAAAAAATCATGCAGCACAAATGGTAAAATATGCTGGATAAATGTACCCAATAAAGCACCCGTTACCGAGCCAATAAAGCCCACGCTTACTATCTGGATAAGGTATATCAAAAATGCCTGCCACGAGTTTACGCCCAGGCAACGCAATACCGCTACGGTGTTTATCTTTTCGCGGATGTAGATGTTAATGGCACTGGCCACGCCCACACAACCTAACAACAGGGCAATAAATCCTACCAAAGCTAAAAAGCGGGTAAGGTCGTCAAATGAGCGGCCGGTTTGTGCTTTTTGCGATGCGATTGTTTGGCTGTTAATATCGTCTTTCTCTAAACGCGGCTGTATCTTTTTTACCAGCGCGTCCATATCAACCGCGTGGTTATACTTAAAGTAGTAACTGTATTGTATGCGGCTGCCTTTTTGCATCAGCCCGGTTTGCTCCAGGTATTGAAACGGAATGTAGACTATAGGCGCTACGCTCGACGATACGCCGGTTTGCCCCGGTGCTTTATTCAATATACCCGCTATTTTAAAAGTAACCTGCCCTACTTTAACCGAGTCGCCAACGTGGGCGTTAAATTGCAGCACCAGTGTTTTATCAACCAATGCCGTTTTCCCATCGCGGAAAGCTTTTCCTGCGGCTTCAGGAGTAGTCTCGAGGCTTCCGTAATACGGAAAACTGCCTTGTAACGCTTTTACCTGCACCAGCCTGGTACCGTTACTTTTGGTAAACAGCACCATCGACACAAACGACCGTTCCTGCGATTTTTCATCGCCTAACGAGTCGATCAGTTTTTGGATAGGCGGTTCAACGGGTTTATTAGTCGATAGTACAAGGTCGGCACCAATTAATGTTGCTGCCTGGTCGTCAATATTTTGCCTCAGGTTATCACCAAAAGAATAAATAGCCACCAGGGCTGCTATCCCTAAAATAATAGACGATATGAACAAAAACAACCTCGACCGGTTACGGCGGCTATCGCGCCAGGCCATTTTGAACAGCCAGGGGAAGTTGAGTTTGGTTTTATAATTTATTTCCACGTTAGTTATTGGTTATTGGATGGGTTGGTTATTGAGTTATTGGGTTACTGAGTTATTAAGGCTTCAATTAGTTGCCTACTATGTAATAACTTAATAACTCGCTAACTTAATAACCCAATTAAACTTTTTGGTCAGAAACAATATGCCCGCCTTTAATGCGGATGATGCGCTGTGTTTTGGAAGCCAGTTCCAGGTCGTGTGTAACCAGTACTAATGTAGTGCCAGCTTCGCGGTTCAGGTCGAAAATAAGTTTCACTACCTTTTCGCTGGTCTCGGCATCCAGGTTACCTGTAGGTTCATCGGCAAACAAAATTTTAGGCTCGTTGGAGAATGCCCGTGCCAGCGACACGCGCTGTTGCTCACCACCCGAAAGTTGTGTTGGGTAATGATGCCCACGGCTTGCAAGGCCAACTTTATCCAGCAGGTCCATTGCACGGGCTTTGATGTTTTTTTCGCCGCGAAGTTCTAAAGGAACCATCACATTCTCCAATGCCGTTAATGTGGGCAACAGCTGAAAGTTTTGAAAAATAAAACCCACATATTGGTTACGCACCTGCGCACGCTGGTCCTCGGTCAGGTTATCCAGTTGAATGCCGTTCAGCGCGACAGAGCCGGAGCTTGAACGGTCGAGCCCGGCGCACAGGCCCAGCAGGGTTGTTTTGCCACTGCCCGATGGTCCGACAATTGCCGCTGTTGAACCTGCCGCAATAGCGAAATTGATATCACTTAAAACTGTTAATGGCTGCCCTGCACTTTGATAAGTTTTGCCCAGGTTTTGAATGTTGAGAATAGTATCCACAAATAAGTTTTTGAAATATGGCACGGCATTTTGATAACCGACCGGTTATGTTTGTAATTTGTTCCTAAATTAGCACAATAGCTAAACTAAAAAAGCTTTTAACAGTTTTAAAGCTATTGTTTATTAATAATTAGACTTTATTTTATGTATAAGTTACAGGTCGCGGCCCTTATCTTCATCATTACACTGTCATTTGCATGTGGCAACGGGCAAAAGGCGGATGAACACCAGGATACCGCCACTACAAAAACACAGGTACAGGCAACATCAACAGACAAGATCGTTTTGTTTTTTGGCGACAGCCTGACCGCGGGCTACGGACTTGAAGACCCTGCCACCCAGGCTTTCCCGGCCTTAGTGCAGAATAAAATAGATTCGGCTAAACTGCATTACAAAGTTATTAATGGCGGCCTTAGCGGCGAGACATCGGCAGGAGGTAACAGCCGTATCGACTGGCTGCTGCGGCAAAAAATTGATGTTTTTGTTTTGGAGCTTGGCGCGAACGACGGTCTGCGTGGCTTACCCGTAACCGATACACAAAAAAACCTGCAGGCCATTATTGATAAGGTAAAGACTAAATATCCTGATGTAAAATTAGTACTTACCGGGATGATGGTACCGCCAAATATGGGCGCTTCCTACGCCAATTCGTTTAAAGCTGTCTTTCCCGATCTGGCAAAAAAGAATAATATGCTGTTTGTGCCTTTCTTGTTGCAGAATGTTGCGGGGATCAGAACACTTAATCAAGCCGATGGTATACACCCTACGGCAACCGGCGCCAAAATAGTAGCGCAAAATATCTGGACAGTTTTAAAAAGCGCCCTGTAATTATTGATTTGAAACCCTGCGTAGCTCCTCGTGCAGGTGGATAACCTGTTGTTGCAATTGCAGTATTTGCGACGCGTAATCGTCGGCTTTGTCCCGCGCTACCTTCAACTCATTATCATTGACCATATTCTGGGCTGGCGTTTGCGACGTAAGCAGTTCAACTACAGTGGTATCAAAAACAGCTACGATCTGCTCCAGCCTCGACAGGTTAATATCGGTAACGCCGGTCTCGATCTTTGAAAAGGCCGGGACTGAAATGTCCAGCTTTTTGGCTACATCGCCTTGCGACCAGCCGTTTTGCTGCCGCATCAGCTTGATTTTCTTGCCTATATCCTGCATATAATACTAATTGTGATATTATTGAAATGATAAATATTCCCAATGGCTTCAAGTACTCAAAAGGACGGTATTTAACGGCGCAATATTATTAATTATTTTGATCACTAACACTATTAAATATAAAAGGCCTGATTGCGGCTTCCAATGACATTAAATATTAGTAAAATTAATAAAACCACAGGTAAAAGCAATACCACTACTTAACAATTTATTAAAATATACTTAATGGCAGTACCACCTCTATCCGGTTGGGCCCGTTGCCCCCAAATACATCTGTATCCAGCAAACGGCTGTACCTTACGCCAATAGTAAACGGAAACTGATTCCACAGCTGGCTGTCGAAGTAAACCTCGGCACCTGTTGAGCGAAACTTAACATCAACCGGGCTGCCATCGCTAACGCGGAACAGCGTGGCCTGACTATGGTCGTAAAAAACATTACCACGCACACGCAATATATAAAGGGCATTGGCTACGCCTGCATCGGGATATAAAATGGGGAAATGATAATTGGCCGAGCCTTTGTAAACCTGGTAAAAGCTAACCGAACTATACCCGCGCGAAAAAGGGAAGTCATTTGAAAAGCGGCCCGCGTTGGCCCTGTCGCGCGATTGATAAGCGCCCGAAAACAATAGGTTATGATTGGCAACCAAACCCGGCAAAAACAAACTACCGGTTACCAATAACTGGTTGGCGGTTACATTGTTAATGGCAGTTTTATAATCAACGTTTATGCTTTCGCCGAAGTGCGGGTAAATGTTCTTTTTGGCCTGGCGCCCATGGCTGCTAAAGCTGATAAAATTATCAAGGTACCATAAACTGCGGCTGTTGGCAGCGTTATCATACACGCCCGAAAAGTAGTTACGGCTGTAAAACAGGTTGCTGCCCAACACCAGTGAGCTTGCGTACCGGCCTTTGGTAAGCGTTAAAGGTACCTCAAAACCCAGGTAAGTTTGCAATTCATCGTAATAAACCGGGGTATCTTTGTCAAAGGTCTGGCGGTTAATGATATAATCAACACCGGTGGTTAAATACGGGAAAAGCGCCCCGTAAACCGTGCCAAAGCCAAACTCACTGTACCCTTCGTTACGGTTATAGTTGTACAACAGTTCGGACTGCAAGGTATTCAGCACGTTCTCGCCTTGCAGGGCAATACTGTAGTTAGGGTCGCTAAAATTAGGTTGCAGGGTATGAAAATTGAACAGGTGGAAAGCCTTGTTGTATTTGGTTACCTCAACATGTTCGTTCTTCACCTGGTCCAGCAGGTCGGCGGCATCGCCTTTGCCGAGGGCCGTTATGCCCATATCTGGCAACGTGCCCGGAATTTCTGAGGCGCTTACCGGCTGCCATTGTACATCCGCGTTATTCGCCTGGTTAATATGGTAACCGTAGGCCGTAAAACTTACCCAGGCTATTTTGTCGCCGGCAATGGCGGCCTGATAGTTACCAATACTCGCATCTATTGGCCCGTTTTGCAGGCGGTACAATTTTTTATCAGTTAATGATAAAGCAAACAGCGCGTCGGTCTTTCCGGCAGTAGCCGAAAAATAAACCTTATCATTTTTTATGACAGGGAAAACTATTGGTTGCAGGGTAAACGGTGTTAAATACTCTGCATTGCCCGTTGCCGGATCAATGGACGCGATGCTCATATAACCATCCGGCCTACGTATTGCCGATATGATCTTATCCTTGTAAAACTTAGGATAGGTATAAAACAGGTTGCCTTTATTGGGAATAACGGTAACTTCCTTGCCTTGCAGGTCAAGAATGTGCAATTCGCTTTTGCCTTGTGCATCAATTTGTATGGTCACTATGCTTTTGCCATCCTCGCTAAAGGCTGGCGCAAAATATTTGGTGTCTTTGGTAATGCGTGTTTGCTCGCCTGTGGGTACATCCAGTATCTCTAACTCCGAATAATCACGGTAATGCCAGCGCAGGTCGGGCCGGTAGGTCGCGTAAATTATTTTGCCGTTATGGTAATCAAAATAATTATCCAGCGAGTAATCGCGCGGGGCTATTTGTTTTTCAACGCTGCCGGTGCGGCTTACAAAAACAGGTACATGGTCGTACGTGGTTTTGGTATAAACTATGGTGTTGTTATCTACATAAGCCGGGTACTCCTCATCAGCAATAAAATGCTGGGTGGCATTTGCCGCATGGTTTGCCGATACCGGTTGCGGCTGCTCAAGGTTAAACTCTTTTTTGTAGTGGTTCAGGGCGTCGGTACGGAACTGCACAAAATCTACCCCGGAGTAACTTTTAATGGCTTTTTGAAAAGGATAAAACAATCCATCGAATGATGCGGCATCGTGCGTAACCTTTTTCCAAAAATCATCGCCGTATTTTTCGCGGCCATAGCTCACCATCATATAACCGGTTGGGTACCAATCGGGGGTATAATCGCGGAAGGAGCCGTTACGTAGCTTCATCCAGCTATAATCCTTGCCGGCAGCCCATAAGGCCCGGTAGCCATTAAAAAAGTACGGCAAGCGCCCCCTGCCTTGTTTGGTTACATAGGTTTCGTTATAAACGGCATCGCCCTCAAAAAACCAGTTGGGCACGGTCAGCTCGTTACCAACAGCCTGCCCTCCCTCGCCAAACAGCACATGCAACACTTTAGATAGCCCAACATTAAAATTATTGAACTGCTGCACATGCCTAAACTCGTGCACGGCTAACTGGTCTGTCCAGCGCAGGCTGCCCAGGTCAAAACTATTTTGCTCGGGTGTTAAATAAAACTCGCTACGGAACGGCGCCAGGCCCACATACGCGTTACTTATAGTAGTTTGGTTTTGCAGTACTACGCTGATCTGTAACTGCTGATAACCAATGGTAGATTGTATGGACTTGTTGATATGGCCAATAACCGCCGATACCCGCATAGCCGCCGAATCCATCCCGACAGGGAAAATCACCTTTGATGCCGGTGTATTTACCTGGTTCCATTTTATTTCGGGCGGGTTACCGCCAAATTGCTGGGCGTTTGTTAGAGTAGCAGTTATAAGCAGCAGTTGCAATATAAGTAGTTTTAGGTAACGCATCTACGAGGTGTTTTAATGGGTGAAAATACTACAATTTACGTGAAATTTAGATGAAGGTTGTGGAATGCCGTATTTACGTGCATCTATTATATTTAAATCCTGATTTTCAAATACACCGCTATGAAAAAACTGCTCATCTTACTTTTTTGCCTTAACGCGTTTATTACCTCGGCGCAAAAGGTTATTGTTGACACAACGCTGCAAAAAAAATATAATAACACCTATGCTTTGGCCTACAAAAACCTATCGCCACATGATAGATTGTATATGGATGACGAAAACAAAAACCGTCCCTGGCTATCCTTTTTAATTAGCACTACCTACCAGGTTGATACATTGAACCAAAATGATTTTGTTGTAAAAGGCAGGCCATCTGCAATGAAGACACCTTTTCTTTGGATGTTTTCATCACTAACACACGGCGACACCTTACTCGTTGCTGATCTTTTTGGTGGCGTTTTTACAATTATATCTAACAAGCATTCGGGTTCTTATCAAACAGGCCAGCTAATTAAAGTCTTAAGGCCTGTTCCCATTCTCGCACCATCCGAAACGGGACTCGTAACCATTGTTGTAAAACCTAAATTTTTTAAGTTAAGCTCGATGGATTTTACGCCTGGCAATGTTATTTATGGTGAAACAGAATACATAACAGAGCCGTTTTATGTTAACGACAACAACTCAGCATCCGGGCGTATTAAAAAACAATTTCACATCAAATACATTTTTAAAACCACCGCGCAAATTTTCCGGATGATCCGCAAGGATTAAAATCGTAACTTCTCATGACACGCCATCTGCAAAAACTACATACATTTGCGGCTTGTTAAATAGTTATGGCTAAAATTTCTATCAACCTGGCAACGGGTTCCTTACAAAAAGAAGAGATCATTGTCGGTATCGACCTGGGCACTACCAATTCGCTGGTCGCTTTTATCGATCCGGATAAACAACCCAAAGTAATTAACGATACCGGCAAGGGTGTTTTAGTGCCTTCGATTGTGCATTTCGGCCCTTCCGGCGATATTACTATAGGTAACGAGGCCAAAAACTATTTACTCACCGACCCGCAGAACACTATATTTTCGGTAAAGCGCCTGCTTGGCCGCAGCTATCATGATATTGAGAATTACCAGGACTTTTTTTCGTACAAGGTTATTGATGATAATACGGAAAGCCTGGTCAAAATAAAAGTGGGCGATAAATTCTATACGCCCATTGAACTTTCGGGCATGATACTGAAAGAACTAAAAGACCGTGCCGAACACGCCCTAAAAACCCCGGTAAACCGTGCGGTGATAACCGTGCCTGCATATTTCAACGATTCGCAGCGACAAGCTACGCGCGACGCGGGCAAACTGGCCGGGTTAGATGTGTTGCGCATAGTAAACGAACCGACAGCCGCAAGTCTGGCTTATGGCATCGGGCTTGACCCAACCGAAACCAAAACTATTGCGGTTTATGACCTGGGCGGCGGTACTTTTGATGTATCCATTCTGCAAATACAGAACGGCATTTTTGAAGTACTGGCTACCAATGGCGATACCTTTTTAGGTGGTGATGATTTTGACCGGGCTATTTTAGATTACTGGATAGACCAAAATAAACTTGATCGCGCCACGCTGTTGGAAAACCGCGAACTGGCCCAGGAGTTGCGCCTTAAAGCCGAAGAAGCCAAAAAATCGTTCACGCATCAAAGTTTGTTTAACGAGAAGGTTGGTGATATATGGTGCACCATTGACCGGGATACTTTTGAACAATTGATACTGCCTAAAGTAAAAGCGACCATTGATAGCTGCGGCGATGCGTTGAAAGATGCCAAACTGGATATTGGCCAAATTGATGAGGTGGTGATGGTTGGCGGATCGACCCGTACGGCGCTGGTTAAAAAAATGGTGTCGGAGTTTTTTGACCGGGCTGTGCACGATGAGGTTAATCCCGATGAAGTTGTTGCCCTTGGCGCTGCCATACAAGCCGATGTTTTGGCCGGCAACCGCTCGGATATATTATTGCTCGATGTTACCCCGCTATCGCTGGGTATCGAAACCATGGGTGGGCTGATGGATGTTATTATTCCGCGAAACTCTAAAATACCAACCAAAGCAGGCAGGCAGTACACCACCTCGATCGATGGGCAAGTGAACATGAAGATCGCAGTTTACCAGGGCGAGCGCGATTTGATCAAAGAAAACCGCAAACTGGCCGAGTTTGACTTGAAAGGCATCCCCGCCATGCCCGCAGGCTTCCCCAAAGTGGATATTAACTTTTTGCTTAACGCCGACGGTATTTTAAAGATACAGGCCATTGAGCTGCGCAGCGGTGTAAAGCAGGAAGTAGAAGTAAAACCTGCCTACGGCGTTACCGACGATATGGTTGAGCAAATGCTGTTGGACAGCATTACCCACGCCAAAACCGATGTGGCCCAGCGTATGCTGATAGAAGCCCGTACCGAAGCTGAGCAAATGGTTTACACGGTTGAAGGTTTTATTAAAAAGCACAGTGCACACCTGAGCGCCGCCGAAATAAGCGACACGCAACGATACATCCAAAACCTGAAAGATGCCTTGACTACGGGCGATAAAGACATCATCCACAAAAACATTGACGAACTGAACGAGTTTACCCGCCCCTTTGCCGAACGTTTAATGGACCAGGCGATTGGTACAGCGATGAAGGGGAAATCTGTTGATTAAGTTGAATTAGGTTGATTGGGTTGATCAAGTTGTACTTAAAAAAAACAACTCACTTAATGAACATGATCAACTACTCACTTAATCAACCGCTCACTCCACACCGTGTACCTTCATCGGTATGGTATACACTCCTTCGGATGCGGTAATGAACAGCACATTTTTGTCCTTACCCCCAAAGCAAAGGTTGGCCGTCCATTTTTCGGGGATGGGAATATGGGCTATCTTTTTTCCGGTAGGGTTATAAACGGTTACACCATTGCCGGTAAGGTAAATATTACCTTTTTCGTCTAAAGTCATCCCATCCGAGCCCTGTTTTATCAATAAGGTTTTGTCGCGCAGTTCACCGTTTTTGCCTATCCAGTAACGGTAAGTTTTATTGGCTTTAATATCGGCCACGTACAGGTAATTACCATCGGGCGAACCCACAATGCCGTTTGGTTGTTGCAGGTCTTCGGCTACAATAACAGGTTCGGCTTTATCTTTTTGCAGGTAAAAAACATATTGGCCGGTCATTTCGCTGCTCGTCCTGTCCCAATACGGGCGCTGGTAGTACGGGTCGGTAAAAAATATACCGCCGTCGCCATCCACCCAAAGATCGTTAGGGCCGTTTAATCGGTGACCGCCAAAGGTGGTTATCAATACCTCAACCTTTTTATCAGGAGTTATTCGCCACAGTTCGTTGTTTTCATCGGCACAGGTATACAACAGGCCTTTTTTATCAAAATACATCCCGTTCGACCGGCCTGTTTTGTCCATAAAAACAGATAGTTTGCCGTTCACATCATACTCCCAAATCTTATCGTTAGGCTGGTCAGTAAAAAACACATTTCCTTTCCGGTCGACAGAGGCACCCTCAGTAAAACTAAACTGGTGCGATATGAGTGTTGGTTTTATGGTCGTATCAACCACATCTTCATTTACGTTCTGGCAAAAAGCCGCGACTGGAATATTTAAAAGCAATAAGCAAGCAAAAAAGTAATTCTTCATTGTATCATTTTGATGGCCGAATATAACAAATCCGACACAAAAATCAACTGGTAATCAGGCTTGTTAAAAAATATTTTTGCCATTTTACTTGTTTTGTATTTTTAAAACATGATATCTTTGTGATATCATTTTAAATCATTAAACGCAATGAACTCTGAAAAAATTATTACCCCGCCATCAGGCTATATGGCCTTTGCCGTAGCCATTATATTATTGGTAACAGCTATCGCTTGTTTTGCCATGGAAATTATTGTACCCGGCGCCTTGTTACTCATATTTGATATCCTGTTTGTACTGCCCGGCATCATCATCGTTAACCCAACGCAATCAAAAGTGCTTACGCTTTTTGGTAAATATATAGGTACAGTAAAAGAAGATGGCTTTTTTTGGGTAAACCCTTTTGCTATCAAGAAAAAAGTATCGCTCAAAGCATACAATGTAAACGGGCAGCAATTAAAAGTGAACGACAAAGCCGGTAACCCCATTGAGATAGCCGCTGTTATTGTTTGGCAGGTTAATGATACCGCCAAGGCGCTGTTTGATGTAGAGAACTATATCCAGTACGTAAACATTCAAAGTGAGTCGGCAGTAAGGCATTTGGCCAACTCTTTCCCTTATGATAACTATGAGGACGAAGAAGCACGGATTACCTTACGGGATGGTGCCGACGAGGTAAGCAAAATGTTAGAGAACGAACTAAACCAACGTTTAGAGCGTGCCGGAATAACCGTTTTAGAAGCCCGTATATCGCACCTGGCCTACTCGCCCGAAATTGCCAGTGCCATGCTGCAAAGGCAACAGGCATCGGCTATTATTGCTGCCCGCAGGTTAATTGTTGAAGGCGCTGTAGGAATTGTTGAAATGGCGTTGGATCGGCTATCGGAAAAAAACGTAGTTGACCTTGACGAAGAGCGTAAAGCAGCCATGGTAAGTAATTTATTGGTGGTATTGTGCGGCGAGCGTAATGTAACGCCTGTTGTAAACACCGGTACTTTGTATCATTAAATTATTGGGTTAATAGTAAGTTATTAAGTTAATAGGTTTTTGAGTTATTAAACTTAATAAGCTGCTAACCCAACAACAAATAATTTAGCCAATAACACAATAACTTAGTAACCAATAATACAATAACCAATAAAATGTACACCCCATTCAATACTTTAAAAACAACCGAACTTAAATTAACCGCTCAAGGCTGGTTCAGGCCCTCGTACGAACTTACCGACGGGCAATTTGTTTATGGTAAATTGAGTTACCAGGGCTGGTTCAGGCGGGTAGCGATAGCCGAAACTGCCGCCACGACCTGGACATTCAGGTTTGAGGGCTTTTGGGGACGTAAGATCAATATCAGTACTGAAAACGGTGTGATCGGACAGTTAAAAATAGGCATGTGGGGAAAAGCATCATTACTGATGAACGATGGTTTTGAAGCAGAGCTTGTACGCGATACCATTTGGAAGCCGAGTTTTGTATGGAGCACTACCCGTTTTGGAGAGGTTGTAAAATTGAAGCAAAAAGGCTTTACCAGGAGTTTGAGCATTACGCTTGATCCAAACACTTCGAAAATTGAGTTAGTGCCCATGCTTTGTTTTTTGGGGGCGCATTTAATTTTTTTAAGACAACAACAGGCAGCAGCGTCGCATTAAAAAACATGGCAGAGAAGAAAGCATTTGTGTTGAGGGTGAACCCGGATATTTTAAAAGATCTGGAGCAATGGGCTGCCGATGAGTTTAGGAGCACAAACGGGCAAATTGAATACCTGCTGCAACAGGCTGTTAACGCGCGCAAAAAAAATCAGAAAAAAAGCGGCAAAAAGGATGAGTAAGCCACATACTACTTTTGTTTTTGGTTTATAAAACGGGTGTAAAATATTTAAACGTTGAAACATACCGGCAACATAAATGCGTTAAAGGTGTAACAAATAATTAAATTTGCACCGACCAAATTATTTAACATCCACTTATGAACGAAGTATATATTGTTGCGGCTACCCGTACCCCAATCGGTAGTTTTGGCGGCAGCCTTTCTACCATCAGCGCTACGCAACTGGGCGCTATCGCTATCAGATCAGCATTCGAAAAGTCGGGCCTAAAGCCCGGGCATATCAACGAGGTTTATATGGGCAACGTGTTATCGGCCAACCTGGGGCAATCGCCAGCCACGCAGGCGGCCAAGTTTGCAGGTTTGCCCGACCTGCCTACCACCACCATTAACAAAGTTTGCGCATCGGGCACCAAAGCCATTATATTGGGCGCGCAAAGCATCGCGCTGGGACAAAACGACGTAGTTATTGCGGGTGGGATGGAAAGCATGAGCAATACACCTTTTTACCTGGATAAAGCACGAACCGGCTACGGGCTTGGTAACGGCCAGATCATTGACGGGTTAATTAAAGACGGTCTGTGGGATGTTTATAACGATTTCCACATGGGCTCGGCAGCCGAGCTTTGCGCGGTTGAATGCCATGTTAGCCGTGAGCAGCAGGATGCTTATGCGATTGAATCGTACAACCGGGCCTTAAAAGCCCAGGCCGATGGCAAGTTTACTCACGAGATCACCCCTGTAGAGGTAAAAGATAAAAAAGGTAATGTAACCATCGTGGCCGATGACGAAGACCCCAAAGCCGTTAAATTTGATAAGATACCCACTTTAAAACCGGTATTTAAAAAGGACGGTACCGTTACTGCAGCCAATGCTTCGGCGCTGAACGATGGGGCTGCAGTTGTGGTTTTAATGAGCAAACAAAAAGCCGATGAGTTGGGCATTAAGCCGCTTGCGCGGGTTGTGGCATATGCCGATACACAGCAGGAGCCGGAAAGGTTTACCACATCGCCATCAAAAGCAGTACCGCTGGCTTTAAAACGCGCGGGTTTGGCATATAGCGATATTGATTACTTTGAGATCAACGAAGCTTTTTCGGTGGTATCAATAGCCAACAACCAGTTAATGGACCTCGATCCCGCCAAGGTTAACGTTAATGGCGGCGCGGTTGCTATGGGGCACCCGCTGGGCGCATCGGGTGCGCGTATTGTGGTTACTTTGCTGTCGGTTTTGCAGCAAAACAATGGCAAATACGGCGTTGCCGGAATTTGTAACGGCGGCGGCGGTGCCAGCGCAATTGTTATCGAAAATTTACGTTAATAGGTAGATTTTCGCTATAATCACATGAAGTACCGCCTGATACTGTTGCTCTTTTTTGCCCCTTTGCTAACCTTTGCCCAACAGGGGCCTGCGACCACACGCCTCAAACAATTGAAAGTTTACGAGGATAGCCTCAAATCGGTAGGCCGCAAGATCATCAATTTACCCGAAGGCCTGGAGCGGCAAAACGCCAATTACACCTTTATCCGCACCCTGGTTAGCGCTTTAAAGATCAGCGACTCGTACCACTATGGGTTCGATTCCGTAAAAAGTGTGACTATTTTAAACTCGCCCGATGATAAATTCAGGTTGCTTACCTGGAATGTGGTTAACGATGACGGCAGTTACCGGTTTTATGGCGCCATCCAGATGAACAGTAACGGCCCTTTAAAACTTTACCCTTTAGAAGACGCTTCGCCCTTCCTCAAAAACCCCGAAGATACTGTTACTGATAACCGCCAATGGTTTGGCGCCAGGTATTATAAAATTATACCTGTTACCACAGGCGCCGCTCCTTATTATGTTTTGTTAGGGTGGAAAGCACACACCATAAAATCGACCAAAAAGGTGATCGATGTGCTGTCGTTCAAGAACGGGTTGCCGGTTTTTGGCGCTCCGGTGTTTAACGGTAATGGTAATACGCGCGATCGTGTGGTTTTTGAATATACCAGCCAGGCATCCATGACGGTGCGCTACGTACCCGAACAGCATATGATCGTTTTTGACCACCTGTCGCCGCCACAACCCAAATTTGCCAACCATAAAGAAACCTACGGGCCGGATATGACCTATAGCGGGTATACCCTGAAAGGCGATAAATGGTTTTACGAGGATAACCTGGACATGAAAAATATGGCGGAATCGAACGACGCCCTGCCCTATGCAGATCCTAAAAAGCAAGCAGCTATTGACAAGGCCAGCATTACCAGAAAGCCGGGCACACGTTAAAATATATTGATACCTGTATCAAATTGCGATATAAAGTAATTTTAATTGGTTACTTTTCAGGATTAAATTTTGATTTATCAGAATAATCTTATTTTAGACGAAAATTATCTGACTTTACATTATGGAAGAAACCATCCCTGTAGCGGTTGAAAAACCACGTTTCCCAAAAAGTGTCCCCTATATTATAGGTAACGAAGCCGCCGAGCGGTTCAGTTTTTACGGGATGCGCTCAATATTGGTAACCTTTTTGGTAGCCCAGTTTTATAACCCTACGCTTAATCCTGCCCTAAATACTACAGCAAAGGCACATGCCAACGCGAGCACACACTTCTTTGTAATGCTGGCCTATGCTTTACCATTTGTTGGCGGCCTTATTGCCGATTGGTTTACGGGTAAATATAGGCTTATCTTGACGCTGTCGATTGTGTATTGTGGGGGGCATTTATGTTTGTCTCTGTTCGATACTAATCTGAACGGATTTATAGGCGGGCTTGTGCTGGTAGCTATTGGCGCGGGCGGTATCAAATCCTGCGTATCGGCCAACGTGGGCGACCAGTTTGATGCTACTAACCAACACCTGTTATCAAAAGTATACGGTTGGTTCTATTTCAGTATTAATGCAGGTTCGATGTTTTCGACTTGGCTTATTCCTCAAATCTACAGCAAAGAAGGCCTTGACTGGAGATTCGACCTGTGGGGGATGCATTTGGGTTTTTACATACAAGGGGCACAGTGGGCCTTTGGAATACCAGGCATCTTGATGGGCCTGGCAACCATTATATTCTTTTTAGGTCGTAAAAAATATGTCCGGGTTCCGCCCAAAGGGGTGAACCGGAATAACTTTGTTTTCATATCCTTTTACGCGTTGATGAACGCCGGTAAAAAGAAAAAAGGCGAGTCGCTGTTAGATGTTGCCAAAGCTGAATATGACCCTGAAAAAGTAGAAGGTTGCAAGGCCGTTTACCGGGTGATATCGGTATTCTTTTTCGCTTTCGCGTTTTGGGCCGTTTGGGACCAATGTTTATCCGAGTGGGTTTTACAGGCTGCTGATATGAACCTTAATATCAACCTCGGCTTTAAACAATTGCATCTTGAAGCAGGGCAGGTAAGTACTGTAAATACCATTTTCTTGTTGGCACTGATACCGATATTCAATTATTGGATATATCCTTCACTTGATAAAACGGGGCTCAAAACTACGCCCATGCGCAGGCTGGGCTTTGGTTTGTTCCTTACAGCTTTATCATTCGTTATTATAGCCTTAATACAAGCTAATATTGAACATGGCGGCCATCCGTCTATCTGGTGGCAAATATTCGCTTATTTCGTATTATCAGCCGCGGAGGTGTTGGTTTCGATAACCGGTTTGCAATATGCCTATACAAATTCGCCAATATCCATGAAAAGTACCATGAGCGGTATATGGTTTTTGGTTGTAGCCTTAGGCAACTTGTTTTGTGCATCAGTTGAGAGTAGCAGAGCAACAAAAGGAGGTATCTTCGCTGGCATGAGTGATACAAACTTTTATTGGTTTTTTGTGGGCCTGATTTGCGCATTTTTAGTAGTATTTATGTTCGTAGCACCGCGCTTAAAGGAAAGGAGCTATATTGACGAGCCTGAGCCGTTGGTCGCCGCCGAAGCGGATAAGATATAAGTAAATTGGCTGTATCATAAATTGTGGTGCTGCCAATTTGTGTTTTTATACCTATCGTTTTTTTGTATCTTTGATATATGAACGAAGTGTTTTTTTTAGTTGAAGAAGCCTTGGAGGGCGGTTATACGGCCAAAGCATTAGGTGAATCGATATTCACCGAAGGGGATACTATGGAAGAACTAAGGGCGAATATAAAAGACGCTGTGCATTGCCACTTTGACGACAAAAATTTGCCTAAAATAATACGTCTACATTTGGTTAAGGAAGAAGTTTTGCCTGTTTAAGTTAGTTACTGACGAAATTGTGTCATCGCGAAATATTTAACTACGGGCTATATTAGCAGCAGAAGACCCCAAGAAATTTATCTGCACAAGACTTAATTAAAATACTTAACAGATATGGCTATCAGGTAACGAGGCAAAAAGGAAGCCACATCAGGTTAACTAAAACCTCTGATAAAGGCGAACACCACGTTACGGTTCCGAATCACGACCCATTAAAATTAGGCACACTATCGTCGGTTATAAATGATGTTACAGGTCATTTGGGAATTGATAAAGAAAGTTTTTTTAAATAGTTTGCTCTTTCTCTAACATATAAACCGCCCTACCTTCGTCCGGCTGCTCTTCCCTCTTAAAACCCCTGCGTTTTAATAATCGTACCGAGGCGGTATTTTCTTCGTGTAGCTCGGCAACTATGGTTTGTAATTGCATCACATCAAAACCATAAAATATAACCGCAGCAACAGCTTCGCCCATCAAGCCCTTGCCGTGCAGGTTGGGGTGCAGGATATAGCCGATCTCGGCCCGGTCTTTTTCGGGTTCAACGTTCCAGTAGCATATCGTGCCTATAATTTTTGGATCATCTTTTAGCGTTATGGCCCACATGACCGCCTTGCCCAGGGCTTCGTTCGTCAATATACCTTTGATAAATGTTTCGGTTTCGGCAACATGCTGGTGGACAGCCATATTAGTATAACGCAGAACAGCCGGGTGCGTACGAATATTAAACAGGTCGGCAGCGTCAGCCACATCAAGCTGCCTTAAAACAAGGCGTTCGGTTTCAATAACCGGGAATGGATCAAAATTGAGGTTAAGCATAATTAGTTTACGATATTACTTGCTCAATTTAGCGAAAATATTTGTATAGGGTTACCTGCATAATGTAAGATCAAGTTTCGCAAACAACATCAGTTACTAATAGTTATATTGCAGTATAAAACTTAAGCAATATGAGAACCCCAGACGAAGACGAAATTATCCCTACAGGCGAGAATTCAGAGAATGACGCAGAGGATCAGGAAAGTCAAAAAGATGTACATTCGGACGGAATTGAGGGCACCGACGAACCCGACTACCAGGAACCAGATGTTGATGCCTTGAACGCCGCCGATAGGGCCAGCGAGGCGGCTTATACCCTGGACCTTGACCGGGACGCAAAGCCTAAGAAACAATAAACGCCGGCTTAGATGCTACAATCTGGCTACCATAGCCATTACCATAGCCGCCGAGTTTTCGGCAGCTATTTTGTAAAAACTGGCTACATCGGCCGATGCTTTACTACCGGCATCATCGCTTAAGCTGCGGATAACTATGAACGGTACTCTTTGCTGCCAGCAGGTTTGCGCTATGGCCGCGCCCTCCATTTCGGTAGCTTCGGCGTTCATTTTTTGGTGCAGGTATTGGGTTGCTTTGCGCGATGAGACGAATACATCGCCGGTAACGATAGTACCGGTAACGATCTTGGGTAAACGGCCGCCTATTTTATGTAGTACCAGTTTATCGCTAACCTGTTGCGCCAGTCTGACCAATGATGTCGTTGATGAAAAGTAAACAGGGTTCTCTTGCATGGATACTGGGTTACGGGTCGGGCGCAGCAACATGCTATCGGGCGTGAGAGTACCATAATCGTGATAAGCAACCAATGAGCCGATCACCAGGTCGCCGGGCGAAAGTTCAGGGTCTGTACCACCGGCAATCCCTGTAAAAAGGACTTCGCGGGGATTAAAGTGCTCGATCAACAAGGTGGTCGCGATAGCGGCGTTAACCTTACCCATACCTGTTTGCGCCAATACCACGCGACGGCCATTTAGTAAGCCCGTGGTAAAACGGATATTTTGAAATACCAGTTCTTTCTTTTGCAGGATACGATCATGGATCAGGGCGACCTCGGGCGGGAAAGCCCCCAAAATGGCTGTAATATTTTGTGCTTTGTATTTAGCCGTGCTGATATTACTTGCCACAATAACCGGCGACTGGGCATAACTCAGCTCAACAACGAACAGAAAAACCAGCAAAAAAAGTATTTGTCTTTTCATAGAAATATATAGATCAGGCTAAAACGAGGGCCGTTATGGCGAAAACATCGATGATACAAAGGGCAATGCTTACCTCTTTAACCTTGCCCGCTAGTAATTTTAAAGCCGTGTAACTCAAGAAACCCCAGATGATGCCCTGAGTTATGGAATAGGTAAACGGGATAAGCACCATGGCTAAAAACGCGGGTATGGCATCATCCAGTTGCAGCCAGTTAATTTTAGTGATGGGGCGTATCATAAACACGCCCACCAACACCAACGCAGGTGCCGTAGCAATGGTGGGCACAACTGACAACAGTGGCGCGAGGAAGAGGAACGGCAGGAACAATAGAGCGCCGACAACGGCGGTTAAACCCGTTCGTCCGCCGGCCTCAATACCGACAGCCGATTCAATATATGCCGTGCCCGGGCTGGAGCCTAACAAACCCGCTATGGTTGTGGATACCGCATCGGTCAGTAAAGCTTTTTTAACGTTTTGGGGTTCGCCGTTCTCTTCTAATAAGTTCGCAGCTTCCGCAAGACCGATAAAGGTGGACAGGCTGTCGAACATATCGGTAAACACAAAAGCGAAGATGACCGGCACAAAAGTCCATTTGAGGGAATGCACCAGATCAAGTTTACCGATGAGGGAGAAATCAGGAGCGGCAAACATGCCTTGCCAGTTAATGATTGCCGCATGTTCCAGCCCCCACCATCGACTGATGGGGTAAGCCGCGAGCGTGGTGAACAGCATCCCCAAAAGGATACCACCTTTTACTCTTTTGATAATGAGTACCGACATCACCAGCAAACCCGCTAAAAAGGTTACCGTTACAACATCAAGTTTACCGATACCGATAAGCGTTACCGGCTTGGCTACTACGAAACCAGCGTTAACCAGGCCTATCAGCGTAATAAACAGACCTATACCGGCAGATATGGCACAGCGCAATTGTTTGGGGATGGCCTTGACAATATGCGTGCGAATGTTAAAAATGGACAGCAACAAAAACACGATACCCGACCAGAACACTGCACCCAAAGCCGTTTGCCAGGGCACCTTCATCCCTAACACCATAGCGTAAGTAAAAAAAGCATTGAGGCCCATACCCGGAGCCACGAGAATGGGGTTTTTAGCGTACAGGCCCATCATAAGGCTACTAAAAAACGACACTAATACCGTAGCCGTCAATATGCCTGCAAAAGGTAAACCTGCCTGGCTTAATATGGACGGGTTAACCACAATGATGTAGGCAGTAGCCAGGAAAGACGAGGTACCCGCGATAACTTCGGTTGATACAGAAGTGTTTTTACCTTTTAGTTGAAAATAATCGCCCATGCTGATAGGATGAGCCTAAATATAACAAATTTGGATATTAATCCGCGAAACGCAGTAAAAAACAATGTCATCTCCACACAAGAAGATATCTTCTGTAGACTGCATTACGCTTTACTCGCACGGTAAAGATTTATCGTCGCTGCGCTCGCTCGAAATGACAATTGGGTTGGTAGTAAGTTATGCGTTTACCAAGCAAATCTCTTTAACCTTGCTCACTGCGTAATCGATCTCCTCTTTCGTAGTGTATTTAGAGAAAGAGAAACGCACTGCCGGGCGGTTTGGGTTAGCCCCGATGCCGGTTAATACGTGCGAACCGATATCAGTACCGGAACTGCAGGCGCTGCCGCCAGAGGCGGATATACCCGCGATATCTAAACTAAATAACAACATGTCACTCATTTCCATTTCGGGGAAGGATACGTTTAAAACCGTGTACAGGCTTTTCTCAGGGTCGGTTTCACCGTTAAACTCAATGCCGGGGATACTGGCTTTCAGTTGTGCCATCATATAGCTTTTCAATTCCTGTATCTGGGCCTTATGCTCCGGCATTTCGGCATAAGCCATTTCCAGGGCTTTGGCCATGCCTACTATACCGTAAACGTTCTCAGTACCGCCGCGCATGTTACGCTCTTGTGAGCCGCCGTATATCATCGGTCTTATTTTGATACGGTGGTTTACATGCAAAAAGCCTACGCCTTTTGGCCCGTGCAGTTTATGTGCTGCGCAAACTATAAAGTGTGCTTTTAGCTTGCTCAGGTCGTGCGGGTAATGCCCCATGGTTTGCACGGTATCGCAATGGTAAATGGCATTGTATTTTTCGCAAAGGTCGCCAACGGCTTCCATATCGGTTAAAGTGCCTATCTCGTTATTGGCGTGCATTAACGATACAAAGCTACGCTCGGGGTGTTGCAGCAGAGTTTCGAGGTGCACTAAGTCGATATTGCCTTTGCCATCTGTATTAACAAAATCCAGCTCAATAATGCCTGCCTTTTGCATGGCTTCTAAAGTATGTACAACAGCGTGGTGCTCAATTTTGCTGGTGATGGCGTGCTTGATGCCGTGGTCAATAATACCACAGCGGATGGCGGTGTTATCAGCCTCGGTACCGCCAGATGTAAAAAATATTTCGGCCGGCGAAGTATGCAGCAGGCTTGCTATGGTTTTGCGCGCTTTTTCGATCAGTGTGCGCACCTCGCGGCCATGCGCATGGATAGATGATGGATTACCATAATGGTTTTCCATAACCTGATACATGGCTTTTAATACCTCGGGGGCAACGGGAGTCGTGGCAGCATTGTCTAAGTAAACACGCATAGCAGTGAGTAGTTAATTGTCAGGAAGTCAGTTTAAACACAATTGTCATTTCGAGCGAGCGAAGCGACGAGAAATCTTCTGCGCAGTACAAGTATGGAGTACAAAAGTCTACAGCAGAGGTTCTCTCACTATCGTTCGAGATGACAATTCTTTATATTATTAATTCTTCAATTGAAGAATGTCTTTTATGTCAGCTATAATTTTATTCGCCAAATTCGCGGCAACGGTTTCAGAGTCGCCTTCCGAATAAATGCGGATGATGGGCTCTGTGTTCGACCGGCGCAGGTGTACCCATTGCTTGTCGAACTCAATTTTTAAACCGTCGATGGTTGAATGTGGCTGTTTTTTATATTTTTCTTTCACCTTGGCCAAAAGGGCATCAATATCCATTTCGGGCGTTAAAGTGATCTTATTTTTCGAGATAAAATATCCCGGGTAACCGTGGCGAAGTATTGAGATACGTTTGCCCGATTTGGCCAGGTGCGTTAAAAACAATGCTATCCCAACTAAGGCATCGCGGCCGTAATGTAGTTCGGGATAGATCACCCCGCCATTACCTTCGCCGCCGATAACCGCCTTGGTCTCTTTCATTTTGTTAACTACGTTTACCTCGCCTACAGCGGCAGCATTATATATACCACCGGCGGTCTCGGTCACATCGCGCAAAGCACGGGTTGACGACAGGTTGGATACCGTATTACCTTTAGTGTTTTTCAACACGTAATCGGCTACAGCCACTAAGGTGTACTCCTCGCCAAACATGTTACCATCCTCAGTTACAAAACACAGACGGTCAACATCCGGGTCAACGGCTATACCCAGGTCGGCATTTTTGCCCAACACTTCTTTGCTCAGCTCGGTTAAATTCTCGGGCAATGGCTCCGGGTTGTGCGGAAACTTACCATCAGGCTCGCAATACAATTTATGCACGGTTTTAACACCTAATTGCTCCAGCAGAGGCGGCAAAAATATGCCACCGGTGCTGTTTACACAGTCGATCACCACCTTAAAGTTTGCTTTCGCGATGGCTTTCACATCAACTAAGGGCAAGGCCAGTATCTGTTCGATGTGTTTTTGCATATAGGTATTGTCAACCCTTACGGTGCCCAGGTCGTTCACATCAGCGTATTTAAAATCGCTGCTTTCGGCTATAGCTAAAACTTTAGCACCGTCGGCCTCGTTAATAAACTCGCCGTCCGCATTCAATAATTTTAACGCGTTCCACTGTTTTGGGTTATGGCTGGCTGTTAAAATGATACCGCCCGCTGCTTTTTCTAAAGGTACAGCTATCTCCACCGTAGGTGTGGTTGACAGGCCTAAGTCTACCACGTCAATACCCAGTCCTTGTAAAGTACCGATAACGATATTGGATACCATTTCGCCCGAAATACGGGCGTCGCGACCAATTACGATTTTTTTAATTCCAGAGCGTCCAACTGCCCATGTACCAAATGCCGATGTGAATTTTACAATATCTAACGGTGTTAAACCGTCGCCTGCTGCACCGCCAATGGTACCCCTAATGCCCGAAATAGATTTTATTAAAGTCAAAGTATAAATGTTTGGCCCCAAAAATAATAATAATTGGGCGATAGCCAATGCTAATTCTGCTAATTGCCACGGGCAAATTGGTTATATTTGCGCCGTTTATTTAGTACGATATGCCCCAAAAGTGGTTTCAAAACTGGTTTAATTCGCCCTATTACCACATTTTATACCAGCAGCGCAACACCGCCGAAGCCGAATTTTTTATTGATAACCTTTGCGCTTATTTAAAACCCGACGACAATGCCCGCCTGCTGGATATTGCCTGCGGGCGCGGTCGCCATGCCATTTATTTGAACAAAAAAGGCTTTGACGTTACCGGGATAGACCTATCGATAGCCAACATTAAATACGCTCGCGAATTTGAAAACGACCGCCTGCATTTTTACGTGCACGATATGCGGTGCCTGTTTTACAGCAATTATTACGATATAGCCTTTAACCTGTTTACCAGTTTTGGCTATTTTGATACCGAGGGCGACCATATCAAAGCGCTCAAAACTTTCCGCAAAGCGCTAAAGCCGGAGGGCCTGCTGGTGCTCGATTTTTTTAATTGTTACAAGATAACCCACGCGCTTAAATACAGCGAGGTTAAAACCCTGGATGGCATCGATTTTAACATCCACAAAAAAATAGAGGGTGATAAAATTACCAAGCACATTGAGTTTGAAGATAAAGGTCAGCAATACAGTTTTACCGAAGAAGTTAAAATTTTTGGCTTTGCCGATTTTAACCGTTTTTTTGCACAAAGCGGTTTTGAAGTTGTACATTGTTTTGGCAATTACAAACTGGACGAGTTTGAGTTGGCCACATCAGACCGGATGATATTTATCTGCAAGAAAAAAAATGATTGAGCAACTCAAGCAATTAGACCATCACTTGTTCCGCCTGGTGAACCATGGCATGGGCAACGGTATTTTTGACCTGCTGATGCCCGCCTTGCGCAACCCGGCTACCTGGATACCGTTATATATTTGCATTATCGGTTTTTGTATTTACAGCTATAAAAAAACAGGTGTTTACATTATTGTATTATTGGCTTTAGCCGCTGGCGCAACGGATTTTACCGGTAATATCATTAAACATTCGGTTAAGCGCTTACGGCCTTGCAACAGTCCGCAAATGAGCAGCGTGGTGATCAGCCGGGTACCTTGCGGATCGGGTTATAGTTTTACCTCATCGCACGCGAGCGACCATTTTGCCATGGCGGTATTTTTAAGTGCAGTTTTTTATAAACGCAATAAATGGCTTTGGATACCCCTTGTTTTTTGGGCAGGTATAATTTGCTTTGCACAGGTGTACGTTGGGCTGCACTACCCTGCCGATGTATTGGCCGGCGCTTTATTGGGCAGCATAATTGCCTTGCTATTTGCTTTCGCATTTAAAAAACTAAACCCTCAATTTTAACATGCACACCTGGCAGCTTTTGTTATTGTTTGGTTGTGCCTTTTTTGGTGGGATAAGCATCTTTTTTTTCAACAAGGGCGATCATACCCGATCGTTAAAGCTGGTGCTGTCCTTTAGCGGGGCGTTTTTGTTTGCCATAACGGTACTGCACTTAATACCCGACGCTTACCACGGTAACGATAATATGGTGGGCGTTTTTATATTGGGCGGCTTTTTGTTCCAGGTGGTTTTGGAACAGTTTTCGGACGGTGTGGAGCATGGGCACATCCATAAGCACGAGCATGATCATCACCCTGTTTTTCCCTTCGCTATATTGATCAGCCTTTGTATCCACGCGTTTTTAGAGGGTATGCCGTTGGCACAAGGCTATCAAAACCAATTGGTATTCGGCATAGCCTTACACCATATCCCGGCCGCATTTGCGCTGGCCAGTGTGATGATGGTAAACAAAGTGGCAAAAAACAAGATGATCTTTTTTTTAGCGCTTTTTGCTATAATGGCCCCAGCTGGCTACTTTTTTAGCGATACCTTAAGCCATACCGCAAGCTTTAACCTGCAGCAGTACTTTAACCGTATAATGGGTGTGGTTATTGGTATATTTCTGCATATCTCTACCACCATCCTGTTTGAATCAAGCGAGGGACATAAATTTAACCTGCGTAAAATGGTGGTCGTTTTGCTGGGGATCAGTATACCGTTGATCGGGTTTTTGATGGAGTTGTGAGAGCAAAAAGCTAAAAGCACAAAGCCAAAAGCTATATAGATCAAGTGCTTTCAGCCTTCGGCTTTTTGCTTTCGGCTAACCTTAACCACGTAACTTGTCCAGCAAAGCACTCAACTTACCTGCCTCATCCTCTGTGAGGTTTTTGTGGAGCAGGTCGCTGGGTCTGTACTCTTTGTCAATTTTAGCCAGTATGTCCAGGCCTTGTTCGCTTATGCGGATATCTACCGCGCGGCGGTCTTTATTGTTGGTGCAGCGCGAAACCAACTGCTTTTGCACCAGGCGGTCAACAATGCGCGACGCGTCGGACATTTTATCCAACATGCGCTCTTTGATGAGGTTTACGGTAGCGGGTTTGGGGTATTGCCCGCGTAAAATGCGCAGCACGTTAAATTGCTGCTGGGTAATGTTGTATTTTTCGAACTGCTCACGCGTAAGGTTGGTCAACCAGCCGTAGGTAAACACCAGGTTTACAACCGCACGGTGGTAATTGTCATCAAACTTATCGCTCTGTATCTCTTTGTCTATCTGCATAAGCGCTCCCGGGGGTAGATAACGCCAAATATCAGCAATTTATTTTAAATCAGCGTCTTCGGCTGTTTCGCCCTTGTAATTCCAGGGGCAGTGCAGGCATTTGTTTTTACAGCAAAAACCGCGTTTTAGGTGTTACTCTTTGGTAAATACAAAGTTACCATCCTCGTTTATGTAATAGTCAACATTTTCTACCAGCATTATCCCAATAGTTTTACTTCGATATCTCCGTCAAGGTGGGCTTTTAACTGCCTGCCGTCGCCATGCAGGGTCCATACCTGTTTTGGCTCTGCAAATTTAATACATTGCAGTATATCGTTCCAATCCACATGGTCTGATATAAAAAGCGCGTCGTTTTGGTTGGCCTGCAGGTTTTTCCAACCCGAGGCAAACAGGCGTTTTACACCGGTAGCCTTAAAATAGCTTTCAAACGTAAAAGGTGGAACAAGGTAAACATATTCTTTTTGCTCTTTCATTAGTTTGCGACCATACATTTGATAATTGCCTGGCGAAAACCCAAACCGCTCGTATATCAAATTAACGGGCATAATGCGGTGATGTACCAACACCTTTTTTTGCGGGCAATGGGTATTGATGAGGTTAATCAACCGCTGACTTTTACCCAAAGCGTAAGCCCCCAGCAAAATATTGCTTTTAATATCGTTCAGTTTTTTGATCTCGGTAACCGGATCAGGGTGCTGGGTTTTGGGATCGGCAAAGGTTGTTTCGGTGATCAGTACGTCGGTCTTTACCCACTCAATGGGATCGCAAGTAGCGTCGGGTTGAACCTTATAATCGCCGGTATACAGGTATCGTGTACCCTGGTATTCCATCAGCACCTGGGCTGACCCGAGCATGTGCCCGGCCGATATCAGCGTGAGCTGTACCTGGCCAATGGTAAACGTCTGGCGGAAGCAGTACAAGTGAAATTGTTTTGCCGCGAGTTTGCCATAACGCAGGGTCATAAAAGCGGATGTTGGCTCTGTACAATACACATTGGTGTTTGCGCTAACAGCATGGTCGCCATGGGCGTGCGATATTACGGCATGTTGGACAGGCAGTTTGGGGTCGAGGTAAAAACCACCATAGGGGCAATACAACCCATTATCGTTAACTACAATAAAATCGGCTAATATCATTGCTGCGCGGCCATTTTTAAGAACTGCTGGTGCAAAGCCAGCACCTGCGGGATAACCAATTCGCTGTCGTCATTTTTGATGAGGTAATCGGCCAGTTTTATTTTTTGCTCATCGGTAAACTGGCGGGCATTACGGGCTAAAGCCTCTTCCCTTGTTAAATTATCGCGGGCCATCACCCGGTCTATCCGCATTTCAAGCGGCGCGTATACCATAATGGTTTTGTCGCATATTTTGTAGGATGAGGCTTCAAAAAGCAAGGCAGCTTCTTTAATAATATACGGCGTATCTGTAACCTGCGCTACCCAGGCGTCGAAAGCACGAAATACCGCCGGGTGGGTTATGGCATTTAGCTTGGCTAACTCAGCCTCGTTATTAAATACGATACCGGCAATGTGCTTGCGGTTTAATGTCCCGTCTTCAAAATAAGATACCTCGCCAAAAGTGCGTTTAATGTCGGCCATTAATATGGGGTCGGTGGTCATGATACGTTTGGCCTGATCGTCGGCATAAAAAACTTTGACGCCCAGCACCTCAAATATTTTGCTTACCGTGCTTTTACCACTGCCTATACCGCCTGTTATCCCTATTTTGAGCATTATTTTTTTACGATGAAATCAATTTTTTGTGGTTCAATACCTACTATGCGGCAAAAGTCGGGGTAACGGGTAAGTTTTGCCGTTAATTCGGTGTAGCTTTTTTCGTCCCATTGATCCAGGTCGGCCACGGCGGCAAAATCGGCATCATTAACTTTGCCATACCTGCTTAACGCGACCATGAACGTTACTTTTACCTTTTGCGGCACTATTTTTATATTGTAGTAGTTTTTATTATTGACCAATTTTACCGGTACTTCAACTGTTTTTTCGGTAAACTCATCAACAGGTACACGTACCTGCACCTGCTTGGGGTAAATGCTCATGTTTGGCTCGCTAACACCCTGCAACCGTACATTTTGGGTAAGCGGGCCTTCCACATTCTGTACTACAAGCGAATCTGTTTTCCACGCCGTTATTTTATCGATCTCAGAGGCCGGCCCGCTAACGGTCACATAGTCGGGCCGCAGGGCAATGCGATCGGCAATGCCAAATTGCTGCCTGAAACCGATGCGGTATTGTAACTGTATAGGCACGCGCTTAACCGAGCGTGACGAAAAATCGAAATACAGGGTATCGGGGTTAATGGAGATGATCTGCCTGTCGGCGGGGCGTTTATCATTTAAAGCTTTTAGCTGTGAGGCCAGTACCACAAAATTGTGCGTATCCAGGTTTTTAAGGTTTACCGTGATGGCACGGTTCTCTAAATTCATACTCGAAAACAGCAAGTTCCAGCCGGTGCCCTGCAGGGTTACGTCGACGGTATCGGACTGTAGCGGACGGAAAGAGCGGCGTAAAGGTGTATTAGTAAAGTTAACCACCATTTTAACGGTGTATGGGTTGGGGCTTGACAGGTTGGTGAGCACCCAGGCAACTACGGCTATAACCAGGCAGGTAAAAAAGCCCGATAACCGCCTGCGCTCGTTTTTTGATAGTTTGATTATTGCCATTGCCTGATAGGCAAAAATAGGAATAAAACCTTGCGTTTTACTTGTTGGTGATAACACCAACAAGGGCGGGGGGAATAAATTAACAACCCGGGTGGTATCGCGCCAAGAACACACCCCTAACCTCCCGAAACAAGTTCGGGACAGGCCTCTCAAGAGGGGAAATCTGATGCAAACTGACCGTCTGATTGGTGTCTCAAAAAAAAAGCCCCACATCTGTGAAGCTTTTATGCGTTTTTTCTTTGCTGCTTAAGCTTTCTTTTCGGCGTTAAGCACTTTAGAAGATTCTAAAGACACGGCGGATTTATCAAAACGGATCTTTACGCCGTTGTCAACCTCGATCAATAAAGTGGTATCGGCGATCTCGATAACTTTGCCGTGTATGCCGGCGGTGGTTACAACCTTATCGCCCTTTTTCATTTCTTCAACAAATTTTTTCTGGTCCTTTTGTTTTTTGATCTGCGGACGTATCATGAAAAAATAAAATACGAGTACCAACAGGCCCATCATAATGTACGATTGGGTTTGCTGGTTCATCTGTAATAGAATAGCTTGGGTCATTTTTATGTTATTGTTTATATGTGTGTTACTTGGTTACTACTACTTCGCCTTTTAAGTGCACCATGCTTTGCGCGGGCATGGTGTTGCCGGTAATGGTGATCATCTTATCCTGCAGGCCCGATTTACCTACGCTGTGAAAGGTTACCTTGATCACGCCATCGGCACCGGGTTGCACGGGGCCTTTGGGCCACTCCGGTTTGGTGCAGCCGCAGGTTGCCACAGCATCGGTAATAATGAGCGGCGTTTTGCCAACGTTGGTAAATTTAAACTGGTGCACTACCGAGTCGCCCTGGTTTATTTTGCCAAACACGTAGGTTTCCTCGTCAAACTTCATTACCGGGGCCTTGGCGGCTACTTCGGGGCTAACACCGGGTGTTGAAGAGATAGCTGTAACAGCCGATGCGTTGCTGGCTGCATTTTGGTCTTTATAAGTTTCGGTGCAGGCGGCAAATGTACCTGCGATGATCAATCCTAAAAATATCTTTTTCATTGTTGGTTATTCAATTAATCCCCTGCCTGTTTTTTTAATTTTTCCTTCGGCTTTAAGCTCTGCTAAAATTTTGTCTAAGATACCGTTTATAAATGAATTACTCTTCGGCGTGCTAAATTCCTTCGAAATTTCGAGGTACTCGTTAATGGTTACCTTTACGGGGACCGAGGGGAACTGCAAAAACTCGGCAAGCGCCATCTTCATCAATAAAGTATCCATCATGGCGATACGGTCGGGTTCCCAGTTCTGGGTTTTATTAGTAACCATGGCCTGGTACTCCTCATCGTAGCGGATAGTTTGCTGAAACAGGCGCACTATGTACTCCTGGTCTTCGTCCCAGTTAACCACTACTTCGGCCAGCTTATTTTTTTCGGGCTCGTCGTACGCGAAGTTTTTAAAGGTTTTGGCGATGAGGGCTTGTAGCACGTCCCGGTCAACCGGCCAGTAGATGAATTTATCTTCAAAAACCTGTTCGGCCAATGGCGATTTAAGGATCACTTTTTTAAAGATGAATTTGATGATGTCCTTATCCGAATGGATGGTATCGTCGGTTTTTGCCAGGTACTCTTTATAATCGGCAGATGTTTTGAGCGTGGCGAACAGCGATTTGGTTAACTCGGGGTCAAAATCCCAGGCTATTTTATATTTTTTGGCAGCGGCCAGGTACTCTTTGTTTTTGTTTAAAGAGGTGATGAACGTGTTGCCTAATATTTTTAAGTTGGGTTTAAGGTCGCTCTCGGTCGGCAGGTATTTATTGGCCATCAGCGTAGCATCCACATCGGCGTACTGGGCCACCTCGTTGATGAGCGAGAGCATCCAGATATACATTTCGTGAACTTTGTCAACACTTTGAATAAGCCCTTTTTCGTGTTGTTTGAGGTCCTTTTTTTCGGACTGGTGGTAAGCATACAATGATTGTAATACTTTTACGCGGAGGTGTCGTCGGTTTAGCATAGGTTGTAAGAACGATTTTGTCGCGGTAAACCGCAACGGGTTAAAATTATAATTTATTTAAAACGATGTTTTGATGTTTTTAATATCATTAATCCTTTTTTCGGCGATTTTGTTTGCCGCCAACACGGTCGAAATATTTTCGGCTTTGGATAGTTTCAGCACATTACGCACAGCATCGTAAATATTTTCGGTAAGCTGCATGGTGCGTTTTTTATTAAACCCCGCAATTTCCGAATACATATTGATCAGGCCACCTGCGTTTATTACATAATCGGGCGCGTATAGTATGCCTTTATCCAGCAGCATTTGTCCGTGCAGTTGCTCATCCTCTAACTGGCTGTTTGCCGAGCCGGCTATTATTGAGCACTTTAAGCGGTTAATGGTCGCGGTGTTAACCGTAGCGCCTAAAGCGCAGGGCGCATAAATGTCCACATCCAAATCAAATATGCTGTTGTGCTCAACTGCTTCGGCGCCGTATTTTTTGGCTACCTGGCGTAAGCGGTCTTCGTCAATATCGCTTACATAAACTTTGGCGTTATCATCGCGCAATAGTTTTACCAGGTTTTCGCCAACATGGCCGGTACCCTGTACCGCTACCGAGCGCCCGGTGAGGTTATCGCTACCGTAAAGTTCTTTCAGGCAGCTTTTTATACCCATATAAACGCCGCGCGCGGCCACGGGTGTAGGGTCGCCGCTGCCGCCAATGCTTTCGGGCAGGCCGGTAACGTGTCCCGTCTCCATACGGATATACTCCATATCGCGGGTGTTGGTGCCCACATCTTCGGCGGCAATAAACTCGCCGTTCAGGTTTTTTACAAACTGGCCAAACCTGCGCAAAAGTGCTTCGGTTTTATCCTTGCGCGAGTCGCCGATGATGACCGAGTACCCGCCGCCAACATTTAAGCCGGATATAGCCGCTTTATACGTCATGCTGCGCGAAAGGCGCAAAACATCGCGCAAAGCATCATCTTCGGTTTTATAAGGCCACATGCGCACACCGCCCAAAGCCGGGCCAAGGGTGGTATCGTGAATGGCGATGATGGCTTTTAGACCTGTGGCGACGTCGTTGCAGTAAACAACTTTTTGGTGGCCAAATACACCCAACTGGCTAAATACAGAAGTATCGTTTATGATGGGTGCTGACATGTGCGATAAAAATAGGTATGATTTAACGGCACAAAAGTAGGTGTTTTTTTTAAATTGTAGGTTTTATTTGAGATTAGTTGGATGGACCTAAATTTGGTTTAACATTTGTATTTTTCTTGTATAAAGAATATTGTATTTTTGTGATGATGACAACGCTTACGGTAAATATTGACAACAAAAAAACCGAAAAGGCAGTAAAAGCTGTTCTGGAGGCCCTTGGCGTGGACTATAGTATCGGGCATGATGCAGGTTCAGGCTCGCTAACAAAATCCGAACAGGCCATGTATAAGCGGCTAAAAAGCTCAGTTGAACAGATCAAGTTGCATCAGGAAGGTAAAATACAACTTCCGACAATTGAGGAAGTATTAGCCGAAATTTCCTGATGACCCCAATAGTTGTACCCACAGAAGATTTTGTCAGAGAGCTCAAACAAATTTCCAAAAAATACAAAGGGATTTTCGCGGATATTGCCCAGTTAGCTGCGCAGCTTAAAGAAAACCCGTTGATGGGAACACCGCTGGGCCATAATCTTTATAAGATCAGGATAGCCGTTTCAGGAAGCAACAAAGGTAAATCTGGCGGTGCGAGGGTGATTACCTACGTGTTTTTAACTAACAGTACTATCTACCTCACTGATATTTATTTAAAGAGCGAACACGACACGATTGATATCAGCACCCTTATCCAGCGATTGAAAGACCATGGACTGATCTGATAAATTGCTCATTGGGCGTTGTTTTACTGTACAGCTGGTTAAAGTTAACAATAGTAAAATTCAATCATTCAGTCATTCTATCCTTCAATCCTAAATCAATATCTTTGCTTTACCCATGAAGCACCTGGCTTACCTCAATAAGTTTTTTTACAAATACCGCTGGCGGTTAATACCGGGGGTGTTGTTTGTAATTATATCTAACATATTTGGTGTGTTGCCTGCCCAGGTGGTGCGGATAGCTTTTGATCTGGTGACCGAAAATATAGGCATTTTTCAATTATTTGAGGGTTTTGGTCGGCAGTCGGTCATTTCGGGGATATTTGGGTCAAGTTTGTTTTTGTTTGGCGTGCTGGTGTTGGTGTTATCGTTGTTGCGGGGCATATTTTTATTTTTTATGCGGCAAACCATTATTTTAATGTCGCGGCATATTGAGTACGATCAAAAAAACGAAATATATACCCACTACCAGGCGCTGTCATTAGCTTTTTACCGCCGCCACAACACCGGCGACCTGATGAACCGCGTTACCGAGGACGTGAGCCGGGTGCGTATGTACCTGGGGCCGGGTATTATGTATGCCATCAACATGATCACGCTTTTCATTATGGCCATCGGCATTATGCTATCGGTTAATGTTAGGCTCACCATATTTTGCCTGTTACCCATGCCTGTGCTGGCGTTTACTATTTTTTATGTAAATAACATTATTAACCACCGTAGCGAGCTGATACAGCAGCGGCTATCGGCATTGTCGAGTTTTGTGCAGGAAAACTTCTCGGGTATCCGCATCATCAAATCGTATGTGCGCGAAACATTTGTCCGCGAAAGCTTTGCCGCCGAAAGCGAGCAATACAAAACACATAGTATGGAACTGGTACGCGTACAGGCCATGTTTTACCCGCTAATGTTATTGCTTATCGGGCTAAGCTCCATCATCACCATTTATATTGGTGGTACTGAGGTTATGAAAGGCAACATAACGGCCGGCAATATTGCTGAGTTTATTGTTTACTTAAGCCAATTAACCTTTCCGGTGATAGCATTGGGCTGGGTTACCAGTTTAACGCAAAGGGCAGCGGCATCGCAAAAGCGTATTAACGAGTTTTTGAATGAGCAGCCGGAAATACAATCGCCCACCAGTATACCGCAAACCATTAAGGGGAATATCGAGTTTAAAAACGTATCGTTCACTTACCCGGATACAGGCATTACCGCATTAAAAAATGTCTCATTTACCGCCGAGCCGGGGCAGCTTGTCGCGATCATAGGCCGCACGGGTTCGGGTAAAACCACCATTGCCAACCTGGTGATGCGGATGTACGATACCACCGGTGGCGAGATATTGGTTGATGGTAAACCCTTAACATCGCTCAACCTGGAGAGCTACCGGGCTCAGATAGGTTTTGTGCCACAGGAAGTGTTCTTGTTTTCGGATACGATAGCTAACAACATTGCCTTTAGCGCCGATACGCTGGATATGACTGCAGTTGAACAGGCCGCCCGCGATGCAGCGGTTTACAATAATATTATTGAGTTTGATAAAGGCTTTGAAACTTTGATAGGCGAACGTGGCATTACGCTATCGGGCGGGCAAAAGCAAAGGGTATCCATAGCCCGTGGTATTTTTAAGCAGCCGCAGGTTTTAATTTTTGACGATTGCCTGTCGGCAGTGGATACCAGAACCGAGGAGGAAATACTGAATAACCTGGGCAGTATTATGCAGCATAAGACCAGTATTATTATTGCGCACCGGATATCGACCATTAAAAATGCGGACAAGATCTTAGTGCTCGACAAAGGTGAGATTTTGGAACAGGGCACGCACGATGAACTGATGGAAGCCCGCAGCGCGTATTTTGAACTGTATGAAAAACAACTGTTAGAAGAGCAGGAAACCACCTGACATTAACACATTATAGCCGATTTATTATAAAATAGTTAAAGAATTTTATTTTTTATAACATAATTTATATTCCAACTTTCAAAAAAGTTCTATATTTATCCCAAGCTAATTTAATCAGTTACAATTTTTATATGGGAGAATTTGACAATAGGGACCGCGAAGAAGTTTTTTCGAAGAAAGTAAGGGCCGGTAAACGCACATATTTTTTTGATGTAAAGGCTACCCGCTCAAACGATTACTATGTTACCATAACCGAAAGTAAAAAGCGTTTGGAAGATGGTGTTTTTGTTAAACACAAGATATTTTTATATAAAGAAGACTTCGAAAAATTTGCCGAAGGCCTGAAAGATACGGTTGACTACATCAGGGCTAACCAGGAAGTAATTGAAAAGCGTTACGAATACAGCGAAGTAAGCGAGGCGGTTAAAGAGAGCGACGATTTTTCGTTCGATAGCTTATAACACCCGCTAATATAAAATACAAAGCCCTGCTGCCAAGCGGGGTTTTTTGTTGCTTTAAACTGCATATCCCCAATAGGACATATTTAATCAACCTCAATATTCTCCAGGTATTTGTAGCCGCTGCCGGTATTAATGAGCAATATCTGTTCGCCGGGTTGTATCCAGTTGCTGGCTTTAAGTTTTTTAAAGGCCTGCCATAAGGCCGCGCCTTCGGGGGCTATCAGCATACCTTCGTTACGGGCAATTTCTTTAAGGGCTGTGCTCATCTCGGCATCGGTTATGGTCAAGGCGTTGCCATTGCTTTGACGCAATACCTGCAAAATGATCTTATCAGCGTATGGTTTAGGCACACGTAAGCCATTGGCAATGGTGAAGCCGCCATCAACAAACTGGGATGTTGTTTGCCCGGTGTTAAAGGCTTGTACGATACCGTCGCAACTTTCGGATTGGACTGTTACCATGCGCGGGCGTTTGCTGCCTATCCAGCCTAATTGCTCCAGTTCGTCAAACGCCTTCCAAATGCCTATCAGACCTGTGCCGCCGCCTGTGGGGTATAATATTACATCGGGCAGGTGCCAGTTAAACTGTTCGGCAATTTCGTAGCCCATAGTTTTTTTGCCTTCGAGGCGATACGGTTCTTTGAGTGTGGATACCTGGAACCAGCCGTTATGCAACGCATCGTCGTTCGCCAGTTTACCACAATCGCTTATGCTGCCGTCTATCTCAATTAATTGCGCACCGTACAGGCGGCACTCGTCTTTAAAAACCTGCGGGGTAAGTTTTGGCATATAAACTACTGCCTGCATACCGGCCCGTGCCGCGTAGGCTGCCAGCGCACCGCCCGCGTTGCCAGCGGTGGGTATGGCCATGGTTTTTATACCTAACTCTTTAGCTTTGGATACCGCCGAACTAATGCCCCTTGCTTTGAACGAACCTGTGGGGTTGCCCGATTCCTCTTTCCACCACACGTCATTATCGCCGGTAAGGTGTTTCAGATTTGTGAAAGGCAGCAGCGGGGTAAAGCCTTCGCCAAGGGTAATTATATGCTCAACATCCGTTATGGGTAAAAACTCACGGTAGCGCCACATATTGGCCGGGCGGCCTTTTAAAATGTTTTTGCTGATACCGGTGCCCAGATCATACCGGGCAAATAGGGTTGAACGGCAATCGGGATTGATGCAAACGGTATTGATCACGTTTGCCTGGTGTATAGTGCCGCATTCGGGGCACTCCAAATGTGATAAAAGCGAAACTTGTACTAAACCTGCGGTATCGGCCATGAATTGGTTGCAGGTCAAGCTATTTCTCAGCCTGCAAAACAAAATTAAGTATAACCGCCGTTACAAGTATGTAATTATGTGATTACAATGTAATAAATACCGTATGGTGATTTTAGCACATTAGCGCGTGGCAAATATATCGCCTGCGTTCCAGGTTGGCCTTTTAACATCCTGGGCAATTAGGTAACCTATTAAAAAATTGAGCTGGGCGTATTTTTTACCTGCTTCAAAATCAAAAATGCCGTTAATGTCATCCTGTGGTTTGTGGTAATATTTAGCCCGCCATGGCGCGACAATGTCGGCCAGGTTATTTTTGCCGTCGGCAGTTTTGTTGCCGTATTTAACGTGCAGCGCGGGCACACCGTTTACTACAAAGCTATATTGGTCGCTGCGGGTAAAACGCGCCTGTGTTGGCTCGGGGTCGGGTTCAACGGTAATGCCCATATAGGTCGCGGCCTGATCGACCTGCTTTGCCAGCGACGAATGCTCGGCACCCAATGCTGTTATGGACAATAACGGCGCAATGATGGTGGGCATATCGGTATTTACATCGGCAACCATGCTTTTAACCGGCACGGTTGGGTGGCTGGCAAAATAGCCTGAGCCCAGGTCGCCCATCTCCTCGCCGGTAACCATCACCACCAAAATAGAACGTTTGGGTTTCACGGGCATATTGGCATACACTTTGGCAATGCCTAACAGGCTGGCTACGCCCGAGGCGTTATCGTGCGCGCCATTGTAGATGGAATCGCCTTGTATTGGCCTGCCAACGCCTAAATGGTCGAGGTGGGCGCTATGTACTACATATTCGTTTTTTAAAGTGGGGCTGCTGCCTGTTATCTTGCCCACGATGTTGTAACTCACAATATCCTCGTATTTGGATTTGTAGGCTACTGCAAGTCCGGCGTCAATATTAAATGATTGCGGTTTACCTGCTTTGAGTGAGGCTATCAGGGCCGGTATGTTTTTACTAACCAGGTGGCTAAACAATTTATAGTTCATGGTGCCATAAACCTTAACCTGCTCCGAGTAAAAGCTGCGCGAAGTGGCCACTTTACCATTGGCATCCATTACGCTGTAGGTACCCCTGCTAGCACCGCCACCTGCAAAGCCGCGCGCCGCTGAATCGACCGAAGCCACAATAACCCCTACCGCGCCATGCTGGGCAGCTGTTTTAAGTAAAGTGGTGGCATTGCTTACATGTGCCGCGACAGACGATGAAAATTGTGTAGGCGTGCCGCGAGTGATCACTACGATTTTCCCTTTTACATCCATCCCGGCGTAATCATCATAACCCAGAGTGGGCTGGCTAATCCCGTATCCTGCAAAAACCAGGTTGCCACTAACGTTAACATCGGGCAACTGCGGGTTTGGGCTGATGGTGAGCGTCATCCCTTTGGCCAGGCTATCGGGCTTACCCATCGCGCTAAGCAATATCGCCGGGCTGCCTGTTACCGTAGCTTTACGCAACCTTACGGTTTGCAGCCAGGTGCCCTTCTCCCCCGCAGGTTTAACGTGCAATGCTTTTAGGTGCGATACCACATAATCAACCGCCATTTGATAGCCGGGCGTGCCGGGCATACGGCCTAATAATTTATCATCGGCCAGGTATTTAATGTCGGCTTTGATCTGGGCACTATCAACGGTGTTGAACGCTTTTTTAACGTTAACGCTTAACTTAATTTGTTGCGCGTAGCTCAATTGCGATGCTATGGCGCATAACAGTAAAATTGGGATGGGGAGTGTCTTCAGTTTCAATACGTGGGGGATTTATTGCTTTTATTTGTTTAAACGCTAAAGATAATTGATCGGCGGCTGATTAACGATGGGTTAACAGCTATTTTACAAAAAATGTACCGGGGGCATTGCTATTTACACAGGAGAAAAAGTTGAACGAAATACTGTACCTTTAATCACCAATAAAACCTATCGGCCCGTGCCATGAAAATTTTTGCCGAAACCGACCGCCTTATTTTGCGCGAGTTTATGCTGAGCGACGATAAAGCTATGTTTGAACTGGACAGCGACCCGGAAGTACACCGCTACCTGGGCAATAAGCCGGTAACCGACATAGCGCAAAGCCGCGAAATAATTGACCGGGTGCGTAAGCAATATATTGACAACGGTATTGGCCGTTGGGCGATGATAGAAAAAAAGAGCGGCGAATTTGTGGGTTGGTGTGGCTTAAAGCTCAATACCGAAACCATAAACGGTCATACCAATTTTTACGATCTTGGATATCGACTAATCAAACGCTATTGGGGCAGCGGTTACGCTACCGAAGCCGCATTGGCCGTTTTGGAATATGGTTTTCTGGAAATGCAGTTACCTGTGATCTATGGAATGGCGGCTACTGATAACGCCGCATCGAACCAGATATTGAAAAAACTGGGATTTGTTTTTGTGGAGACGTACACCTATCAGGACATTTTGCACAACTGGTATGAAGGCAACGCCATGTAATTGCATAACGTTTGTAACAAAAAGCCACGTTAAACATCAAACAGGCAAAACCTTGCCTGAACATGAAAATACCTTTCATCTCTAAAAAAGACAAATCGGCCGCTAAAAAGTCGAAGGCGCGCGAGTGGCTGGATGCCCTGATATTTGCCTTTGTAGCCTCAAGTATTATTCGTGGGTTGCTGTTTACGGCTTTCGCGATACCTTCAGGGTCGATGGAGCGCTCGTTGTTGACGGGGGATTATTTGTTTGTGAATAAGGTGGCCTACGGTCCGCGGATGCCGATGACGCCATTGGCCATCCCATTTATGGAAGCCAAAGTTGGTGACCATAACACTTATTGGGACGCTATTAAGCTCCCCTATTACCGTTTACCGGGATTTTCGAACGTTAAAAAGGGCGACCCGGTGGTGTTTAATTACCCCATGGACAGCGACAGGCCGGTAGATATGCGCACGTATTATATTAAACGCTGCCAGGGTACACCCGGCGATGTGCTTACTATTGTAAACGCGCAGGTATATATCAACGGCAAACCATTCGCGGCGGCGGATAATGCGCAAACATCGTACACGGTAACTACCGATGGTACCGAAATAAACCCCAAAGTGTTTGACGATATGCACATTGAGGTGCGCGGGCAAACGGGCGTTAACCAGTTTGAGATGATCATCCCGACGGAGAACGTGGCCGTTTTAAAAGGCTATTCGAACGTGAAGTCCATCGTACCCGTCATCGCGCCAAAAGACGAATATGATGCCGCGGTTTTTCCGCACGACCCGCGCTTTAAATGGAACGAAGATAACTTTGGGCCGCTGGTTGTCCCCGCAAAGGGCTATACCATCCCGCTTAACGACTCTACCCTGGCCTTATACAGCCGCTGCATTACGGTTTACGAGGGCAACAAACTGGAGCACGCGGGCAGCGATGTACTGATAAACAGCCATAAAGCCGGTACCTACACCTTTAAACAAAACTACTACTGGATGATGGGCGACAACCGCCATAACTCGGAAGATTCGCGCTTTTGGGGCTTTGTGCCCGACGACCATATTGTTGGCAAAGCGTCCATCACCTGGATGAGCATTGACAGTACCAAGAGTTTTGTAGATAAGATACGCTGGAACCGTATTTTGCGGTTGATACATTAGTCCTTTAGTTATTGGGTTACTAAGTTATTGGTTATTAGTGACCTGTCAATTTTGCATTTACCCAAAAAAATGCGTATATTGTAACCAGCGCGAGGCTAAAAACGATTACAAATTTGATAATTTGACACCCAAGGATTAATTAAAAATACCCAAGAATACCCATGTGTTTTGATTTTGGATTGCGAAAATGGTAATGGATTTGGGTAATGTGGGGACAAAACTAACATACGGGTTGCTTGTCCTCAGAGATTGCCACTCCCGACTTCATCGGGATCGCAAGGACATAGTTGGTGAAGATGTGGCAGCAGATGGATTATCAATCATTTGCACATCTGCACATTTGCACATTCAAAAACCCATCAACTCCATCACCCTTAAAAACTCGACATGTAAGGGCGCATCAATAACTACAGACTGTTTGGTAACCGGGTGGGTAAACGCCAGTTGCGAGGCGTGCAGCAGCATGGTTTCCATTTGCCAGCGGTCTTTAAACAGTTTGTTTTGCTTGTTGCAGCCGTGGGTACGGTCGCCAATGATGGGATGGAATATATGACTGAAGTGTTTGCGCAACTGGTGCATACGGCCGGTAGCGGGGTTGGCCTGCACCAGCGAGTAGCGCGATGTGGGGTGGCTGCCAAAAGGCACGTCCAGTTCGGCACGGTTTAGGGTGCGGTAGCTGGTTTGGGCCTCCTGCATGGTACCGTTCTCTTTGGCAAGCGGGTAGTCTATCTCGCCTTCGTCGGGCGTATAGCCGCGCAGTATTGCCAGGTAGGTTTTGGTTACCTGGTTATCCATAAACTGCTGCTGCATAGCAATTTCGGCAGGTTTGTTTAGGGCAAACAGCAATACCCCGCCCGTTTTACGGTCGAGCCGGTGCACGGGGTACACTTTTTGGCCTATCTGGTCGCGCAGCAGTTGCAGGGCAAATTCGGCAGCATCGGCAGCAATGGGCGAGCGGTGCACCAGTAGACCATGCGGTTTGTTGATGGCTATGAGGTCGGCATCGCGGTAAATAATATCCAAAATGGTCATCGGGCTGCTAAGGTAGCTTTGTTTTGGTAAAACATGTGGCTTTTATTAGCGTTATATCACAATAACTGATCGGAATACGTACTTTTATCAAACCAACAACATAAACATCAACCATGAAAAAGATCATCCTAAGTTTAGCAATATTATTCAGCTGTAGCCTGTTTGCACAGGCACAGGTATTGCCATCGTTCCAGTTTGGCATTAAGGGCGGGGTAAACCTGTCCAGGTTTACAACCAACGGAACGTTCAACAGCGATAACCGTACGGGTTACCTTGCGGGATTTTGGGCGCGTATTGGTGCGGCGGGCATTAACCTGCAGCCCGAGGTTTATTATGCCAGTAAGGTGGCCACCATTACTAACCCTGCCAGTGAGCAAAACCAGGTTATCATCAACAGTATAGACGTGCCTGTGTTGGTTGGTTTAAAATTTGGCGCTTTGGGCGTAGGCGGGCGTGTAGCTACCGGGCCTATGGCATCTTTTATTCTCGACAACAACCAGAGTTTCAGTAGCGCGGCAAGCAGTATTGGTTCGTTAAGCTTTAAAAACCAGGCTTATGCCTGGCAATTTGGCGCGGGGCTGGACCTGATGAAGCTATCAGTAGACCTGCGTTACGAGTTAGGGCTTACTGACCTGAGCAGCACCGGGCAGAAACTGAACATGTTTAACCTTACCGCAGCTTACCGCTTGTTTTAATATGGCGTACAACGAACATCTGGCCGACCGGCTCCGCGAAGCATTGGTTGACATCCCCAATGTGGAAGAGAAGAAAATGTTTAGGGGCGTTACCTTTATGGTGAACGATAAGATGTGCATCTGCGTAAGCGGCGAAAATTTGCTGTGCAGGATAGGTCCCGAAAAGGCAGCTGAGATGGCCGAGACCAACGGCTGCAGCCTGATGGTGATGCGAGGCCGGGTGATGAAGGATTTTGTATATGTATCGCCGGAAGGTATGAGTAACCAAAAAGACCTGGACAAATGGATAAACCTGTGCCTGGCATTTAACAGTATAGCCAAGGCATCGCCAAAGAAGAAGAAAAAAACAGAACCATGAGGATATTTATCGCTGCTATTTTAGTACTGACAGGCTTTAGCGCTTTAGCGCAGATGACCACCGGGCTGACCCAAAAACGGGATACCTCGTTCAGCACCTATAGCGACTATAAAAAGAACGTTAAAAAGTACCCCGACATTAAGATAGTGCCCGATAGTATGCCCGGCAATATCTGGGACAAGCGCGATATCCCCTATTGTAATACCGGCACACGTGAGCTAAAGCTGGATATTTTTTACCCCAGCAATTACCTGCAACGGCGTTACCCGGCGGTGCTCATTATCCACGGTGGGGGGTGGCGGTCGGGTAACCGGGCGCAGCATATCCCGCTGGCGGAGCACCTGGCATCGTTAGGGTATATTTGCTTTACAGTGGAGTATAGGCTATCGACCGAGGCACTCTACCCTGCCGCCGTGTACGACCTGAAAGCCGCCGTACGCTGGATACGCGCCCATGCCAAACAATACCACATAGCCCCCGAAAAAATAACCGCGCTCGGCTTTTCGGCAGGCGGGCAGCTTGCGGCTTTGCTGGGCACCACCAACGGCAACGCCAAATTTGAAGGCACGGAGGGCGACCTGCATTACCCAAGCACCATCAACAACGTGGTTGATATTGATGGCACCTTGTCGTTCGTTCACCCGGAGTCGGGCGAGGGCGACGATAGCAAGAATATATCGGCAGGGACGTATTGGTTTGGCTATTCTAAAAAGGAGAATCTCGCGTTATGGGAGGAGGCTTCGCCACTCAACTATGCGGGTAAAGCCACGCCGCCGTTCTGTTTTATCAATAGCTCGGTCGACCGGATGCACGCCGGGCGTAATGATTTTATCAAGATCCTGGATGACAATCATATCTACTCCGAAGTGCATAGTTTTCCAAACTCGCCGCATGGTTTTTGCCTGTACGAGCCCTGGTTTACGCCTACCGTAAAGATAATTGACGAGTATTTGAAGAAGGTGTATCGGTTGTAACACCTCTGTGGCTTAGTAGATTGCCACAAAGACACGAAGGCGCTAAGCTTTTCTTCTTTGTGACTTAGTGCCTTAGTGGCTAAACAATAAAATGCCACAAAGGCACTAAGTTTTAGGAAAACGTTTATAATCGTTGCCCTTTGCGGTACCAGGCCATGCAGAGCCTGATCATGCGGTTATAGGTTGCCAGGCCATGCGGCTGGTTATTAGCCTTTAAAAAGTGATCGTACAAAATGCCGCTTAGTATGCCCGCTTTGCCTTCAAAACTTTTCCAGTACAGGCGGTCGGTTTTATAATCGGCCAGTACGGGTTTGCTGATTCGGGTGCGCAGCAGCTTAAAAGCCACGGTATCGCGTCGCCCTACGGCACGCATAAACTCGCTTGTGGCAGCATAGTAGGTTGAGTAACGTAACAGGCAGTCGTGCGATGACACGCCGGTTATAAATCCGGCAAAGTCGGCCTCGTCTTCGGCACCAAAACCCATCTGGTGGCTCATTTCATGGCAGGAAACAAAAGGCCGTAAAAAGTACGGCATCTGGTAATCTATCTGTGCCTCGCCGGTAAAAGGGTCAAAATAGCCTGAGGTAGCCATATAATTTAGCGCGAAGCTTAAAATGGATGGCTTTACTTTGGGATGGATAGCCGGAAAGTTGTTTGAAATACCGGGCATGGCGTTAATAGCCTGTGCGGCGCGAGTGTACATCTGATCGTTGGTTTGCGTGGTGTCAGCGACTGTCAATGCTGCTTTACTGGCATTGGTACTGTCTATCAGCATAGCGGTAACGGCCTTAACATCGTCGAACGTGTACGATGTATCCTGCAAAGCCAGACGCCTGGTTGCCGATGGCCTGAAATAGTTCATCCCCCAAAACAGGTAAAACGTAGCAAGTATGGCCTGCACAATTATGACCAGCTTTAGCAGCAACTGTAGCAATTGTGCAAACCGTTTTTTGATCGTTAGCCGGACGAGTTGCACCAGCGCCCAAAGGCCATAAATGATGAGGCCGATGTAAGCCACATCGCCAACACTAAAAGGGAAGATATTGAAAACCGGGTGCAGGATGTGGCAGATAAACAGGTAAAACCCTTCGGAGTAAAAGCGCTCTATGAAGGTTGGGTAACCCGTCATGAAAAGCAGAAGGGCAATGATCAAGGCCAGCACGGCAATGGTTATCAGCTTAGGTTTAAACTGCCTGGCGATCTTAACCATTCGTTTTTTTATGGAATTTGATCTTCAGTTTAACCTCTTTTTGTTTGGCTTCGCCAGTCCATTTTGGCCCATTTTGGATAATGGAAACAGCTTTATCGTTCATAGCGGGGTTACGGCCACGCAGAACGCGGATGCCGGATATCTTGCCATCGGTACCAACGGTAAAAGCCAGTTTAACTTTGCCTATAGCACCATCGGGCATTACGGCTTGTTCCACAACATAGGCCAGGTAGGTTTTCCAGCCGTTTAGGGGTTGTGCTTTTTGGCCGGGCAGTGCTTTGTCGGGGTAACCAGATACTACAACTTCCGCGAGGGAAGTAACGCTATCGGCCCTAAGTGTTGACAGGTCTTTAGCCTGAATGGTTGCAGCAGACTGGGCAAACTCCTTTTTCGAGGGCGTTGCGGCTCCCCTAATTTGGACCTCTTTCAGGTCGACACCGGGTAGGCGGCCTTGCAGGGCGCTTTGCGTATACCGAGTTTGTTTTAGCGTATCAGATGACAGGCCAGTCAGCTTATTCGGGGCGATGTTTTTAGCGCTTGTTCTGGCTGCCTGGTCACCGTAATCGTCAACCTTCTGTATTTTGTCAATAACGTTGGCAGGCAGGTTTTGGGTTGCGGCAGCTATATTGCCGCCCAGGTAATCTTTACCATTGATACGGGCTTTGGTTACTGCGTGGCCCTGATGGGTAACGCTGCCATCGGCACCGACCTCCATACCCTCCATCTTTTTCAAAAGCTCATCTACAGTGGCGTTAGACTTTACCGGGTAAGCGCTCGCTTTATATTCGACGGTATCTGGTTTTATGATAATTCTTTTTGAGACGTCGACTATCGGCACCAGGTGTTCCATGTTATATTCGCGCTTCTTTTTCTCACCCTGCTGTGACTTTTCAACCAGGTTTTTTGCAAAGGCCGGTGCCCGCGTCACCTTAAGGTTAGCGGTATTTCGCTCATCGCGGTCGATCAATGGCTTAGCCGGTTCCCTGAGCGAGGGCGGTGCTACCTGTAGCGCAACTTTCGTTTCAGGCGCCTTTCGATCCAAAAAGTAGTAACCAATACTTATCGCGATAAGCAAAGATGCGGCAATCGGCAAAACCCGCCATAATATAATACTGCGCCCGGCTTTAGGCGCTACCCTATCGGCGAGCCGTTGTTGCAGGTCGGTTAGGTTTGGTTGCTGGTCTTTACCGGCGGCCTCGTAACCTTCCAGCGCCTCCATCAAAAACGGATCGTCCTGCGCCTCGCGTTCCAACCGGTGCATAGCTTTGGCATCAAGCTCCCCGTTAAGGTACCTGCGTATTTGCGATATGTTGGTTTTGTTAGCGCTCACGGTTTTTTTCGAGGCAAATTTTTAAATTTCGTTTCCCGTTCTGGATATAGCTTTTCACTTCGTTTAGGGTATACCCGGTATCATCGGCAATTTCTTTGTAGCATTTTTCTTCCATGTAAAAAAGCTGGATGCTTACTTTTTGTGCCGCAGGCAGTTTTTCTTTACAACGCTCCAAAGCTACCATATCTTCTTCACGGTCATCATCATGATGCAAATCTTCAGCCAATTCCATAACCTCGTCCAAACTGTCGGTCTGCATTTTTTTACCGGCCCGTAGCTGCATCAGGCAAAAATTGCGGGCCAGTACGTATAACCAGCTTTTAAATTGCTTAACGTCGTGCCTATTTACCTTGACGATCAGCTCCTCAAATATCTGCATTACGGCATCTTTACTCAGCTCCTCATCCTTTAAATATTTAAGACAAACGCCATAAACCAGGTGCATGTATTTTTCATACAAAGCTGCTAATACCGCCAGATCGCCGTTTTGCCGGTATTGTTGCAGCAGCTTTTCATCGCCTGCATCGGGAGGTTTGCCTGAGCTTTTTAAGAAGTTCATTAAGGGCAACAAAATAATTTTTTTTTATGGCTTATGGAAATCTATATACCAGATGCATCATAGCGGTATAAATCCATAAAACCGGAACAATTAACCCATCATCAAAAAACCAAAAGCTATGAAAGTATCAAACGTTGACATTTACCGCTCAGAGTGGCTGAATGTAGTTTTTGCCAACCGTAACCAGGCCTACGGCGCTTACGAACTGAGAAAGCATAACGCAGGCACCACCAATAGGGCTATGCTGATAGCCGTGAGCGGGTTTTTATTGGTGATGGCGGTGCCGACCATAGTGAATAAGTTTAGCCATCCGGTGGTGAAAACCGATCCTGTTATTACTTACACAAAAACGGAGGTTGACCAACATATCTATAAGATCCTACCTCCTAAAACTCAAAATGCACCCGCTGTTCGTGCGGTAAGTCCACCGGTTAACGATGTGATTAGAAATCTACCGCCGGTAGTAACTAATGCTGCTCAAGAAGAACCTCCTACCCAAGCCCAATTGCAACATGCCGAGTCGGGTGCTGTTACTATGACAGGTACACATACAGATGCCCCACCAGCCGTAGATGCCACTCCAGGCCCTGTAACTACTCCCGGGAACGGAACCGGAACTGAAACCAATGTAAACGGAAGTGAGCTTGTGCTTGTCGCCGAGGTTGCACCCGAGTACCCCGGCGGCGAGGCTGCGTTCAACAAATTCCTGCAAAAGAACATCCATTACCCTCAACTGGCCCGCGAAACAGGCATACAGGGTAAAGCCTATCTGCAATTTGTAGTGGAACGCGATGGCCATTTGACCGATATCACCATTGTGCGTAACCCCGGTGCCGGTACGGGCGAAGAGGCCGAACGGGTGCTCAAAACGTCGCCACGCTGGAAACCCGGTATGCAAAACGGTAAAGCAGTGCGGGTACAGTATACTGTGCCGGTAAACTTTGCTTTAGATAACTAAAATTAATTTACGGGCATTTATGGAAAGTCATCAGCCCCTGCATCTTACCCATATCAAAGCAACCATTAAAAACTAAATATCATGTTAGGATCAAACATCAACATATTCAGATCAGAGTGGCTGAATGTAGTTTTCGCAAACCGCAACCAGGCTTATGGCGCTTACGAATTGCGCAGGGAAAACCCGCGTAATACTAACCGGGCGCTTATCATTGCTATTACCGGCTTTATTTTTTTACTGGCAACACCTACCATTGTAAACTGGGCCAAAGGTTTTATACCTAAAGCGGATGAAAAAGTAATAATGCACGACGTGAAATTACTGCCCCCACCACCGCTTGAAGCCAGGGTTGTTCCGCCGCCGCCTGCACACGAAGCCCCGCGGCCGCATACCGCCGAGATACGTTTCCCGCCGCCTGTGGTAAGGCGCGATGAGCAGGTACATGAGCCCGACCCGCCAAAAGAACTGGATATGGTTGATAAAAACCCCGGACAACGGACATTGCAAGGTGATGACAATGCGCCCATTGACCTGGGCGAAACACCGCGTGGCAACTCAACTGAGCGTAATATTACCGAAGCCGCACCATCTGACGAGATATTTAAAGCTGTTGAAATCAACCCCGAATACCCTGGTGGTGAAACAGCTTTTGGTAAATTTTTGCAAAAGAACGTCAAATACCCGTCGATGGCTAAAGAGAACAACATACAGGGCAAAGTGTACGTGCAGTTTGTGGTGGAGCGCGACGGCAGTTTGACCGATATTGAAGTGGTACGCGACCCTGGCAGCGGGCTTGGCGACGAAGCCAAACGCGTACTAAAAATGTCGCCGCACTGGAAAGCGGGCATCCAGAATGGTAAACCTGTACGGGTGCAATATACTGTGCCGGTAAACTTTCAGTTGGGCGACCAATAATGTGCAGATATGCGAATGTGCTGATGTGCAAATGATCTTCACCTCAATTGTTCAATAATTCAATAACTATCTATGAAAAATTATATCATCCTTATCATAGCTTTTTTAAGCTTAACAGGGTTTAAGCCCAATAAAAATAACAACATTGTCGGCACAGTTTATAGCGCGTCCACCAAAGCACCGCTTGCCTATGCGCAAGTGCTTGTATTGGGCACACCAAACAAAACCCTAACCGATAAGGCCGGGCATTACATCATCGACTTACCTGTAGGCAAAAATAAGCTGGTTTTTATAGCCTACGGCTACCAGAATGATACCCTTTTGGTTAGCAAAAGCAATACATTGAACGTGTACCTAAAACCCAGGGTGGTCTACAAGGCCGATACCGTGCTTTACAAAGCTTCCAGTTACCCTGTACATGCTAACAACAGCGTCGACCAACTGCTCAAAAAAATGGAGGGCATCCAGGTTGGTTCAAATGGCACCATAACACACCAGGGGCAAGCAGTGGCCAAAGCGCGGATAAACGGTAAAGACTATTATGGCGGTAACGTGGCTCAGTCGGTCCAAAATTTACCAGCCAATGTACTCAACGAGGTACAGCTGATAGATACCTATGGCGATCAGGCCTCCCGAACTGATCTCAAATCCTATACCCAAGCCAAAACAGGGTATTTGCAAGGACGCACCGGGGCCGAATCGTACGACCGGATCGTGGAAAACAAGTTCGAAGACCCGCTAACTACGCCCCTTTCAACCTTCGCGGTGGATGTGGACGCGGCATCTTATTCAAATGTGCGCCGCTATATCAACGGTGGTCAGTTACCTCCAAAAAACGCGGTGCGCATTGAGGAGATGGTCAACTATTTTCATTACGACCTGCCCGCGCCAACTGATGGCGGACCGGTTGCCATCCACACCGAACTATCCACGGCGCCATGGAACCCGCAGCACCAATTGGTACGCATCGGCCTGAAAGCCAAAGAGGTTAAAACGGATAAGTTGCCGCCCTCAAACCTGGTTTTCCTGATCGATGTGTCGGGATCGATGGGCGAGCCCAACAAGCTTCCACTGGTTAAAGCATCCATAAAAATGCTGGTCGATAACCTGCGGCCTGTTGACCATGTAGCCATTGTGGTATACGCCAGCGAGGTTGGCGTTAAGCTGGAATCGACACCGGGTAACGAGAAGGAAAAGATCAAAGATGTGATCGACCAACTCAATGCAGGTGGTTCAACTGCAGGTGGCGCGGGTATCATCATGGCTTACCGTATTGCCCGCGATAAATTCATCCCGGGTGGTAACAACCGCATCATTTTGGCTACCGATGGCGATTTTAACGTTGGCCCATCAAGCGATAAAGATATGGAGCAACTGATAGAAGATGAGCGCGACAGTAAAGTAAGCATCTCTATTTTGGGTTTTGGCATGGGCAATTTAAAGGATAGCAAAATGGAACGCATGGCCGATAAAGGTCACGGTAACTACGCCTATATCGATAACATCACCGAGGCATCAAAATCAATGGTATCCGAGTTTGGCGGAACGCTGTTTACCGTTGCTAAAGATGTAAAAGTACAGGTTGAGTTCAATCCCGCCAAGGTGCAGGCTTACCGTTTGCTGGGCTATGAAGACCGTTTGCTGAACAAAGAAGACTTCAATAACGATAGCAAAATTGGCGGCGATATGGGCGTTGGGCATACCGTCACTGCTTTGTACGAGATCATCCCCGTTGGGATTAAGGACAATTTTACCAACAGTGTCGACCCGCTCAAATATCAAAAACCCGTCGAAACGCACAGTACCAATACCTCCAATGAGTTGATGACCGTTAAGTTCCGTTACAAACAACCTGATGCCGACTTAAGCAAAATGGAACTGGTGACCGTTGCCGATAAACCACTGAACGAAGCCAAAACATCGGATGATTTCAGGTTCGCTGCATCAGTTGCTGAGTACGGTTTGCTGCTGCGCGACTCACAATTCAAACAAAATTCGAAATTCGACCAACTCATAACCATGGCCAAAAGCGCTAAAGGCAAAGACGACGATGGTTATCGTGCCGAGTTTATACGCCTGGTGGAGAGCACCAAAAATATGATGAAAAGCACCGAACTTGCCGCTAAGCAGGAATAGTCAGTTAAGTTTTGTGTTGTAGCCATCCGGTCGGGAGCCGGGTGGCTTTTTTATTGCCCGGATTTTATACTTTTGGGTTAGATCACATCACCATGAAAAAAGTACGCTGGGGAATACTAAGCACTGCTAAAATTGGATTAAAGCAGGTTATACCCGCCATGCAAAAAGGGCAATTCGTTGAAGTTATGGCCATCGCCTCGCGCGATGGTGAAAAAGCCAAACAAGCGGCCACCGAATTAGGTATCCCCAAAGCTTACGGAGACTACGAAACCCTGTTGGCCGACCCGGAAATCGACGCTATTTACAACCCCCTGCCCAACCACCTGCATGTGCCCTACACCATTAAAGCTTTACAGGCGGGCAAACATGTGTTATGTGAAAAACCCATTGGTTTGGATGCCGCTGACGCGCAAAAGCTATTGGATGCCGCAAAGCAATACCCCCACCTTAAGGTGATGGAAGCTTTTATGTACCGCTTCCATCCGCAATGGCAAAAAGCAAAAGCCATAGTTGAGCAGGGCCTGCTTGGCGAGGTAAAAACCATCCACTCCTTTTTTAGCTATTTTAACCCCGACCCGGCCAATATCCGCAACCAACCCGAGACTGGTGGTGGCGGGTTGATGGATATTGGGTGTTATTGTATCTCGTTCCCCCGGTTTATTTTTGATGCCGAACCACAACGCCTTGTGGCTGTAGCCGATATTGACCCAGCCCTGCAAACCGACCGTATCACATCGGCTATATTGGATTTTGGCGATGGCAAAACGGCAACCCTCACCTGCTCAACCCAACTGGAACCTTACCAGCGCGTCAATATCTTTGGCACCAAAGGCAAGCTCGAAATAGAGATACCGGTTAACGCTATTGCCGACGAACCTGCGCGGATGTGGCTGCAGATCAGCAAAAATATTGAGGAAATACACACCGAAGCAGTAAACCAATACACCTTGCAAGGCGATGCTTTCTCAAAAGCGGTGCTTGATGATACCCCCGTTCCTACCCCGCTGACGGACGCGCTCAACAACATGAAGGTGATCGATGCGGTAGTTGAAAGCGCCAAAGTTGGGGCCTGGGTAGACCTTGATTAGCCTTGTATTTTCGTTACCATTTTCATAATACAACCCAACAAATACACCAAAATACTTGGGTATTCTTGGGTATTTTTCAGTTTATTTTATCCACCGGTTATCAAATTCGCAATTTCTTATTGAGCATGTCATTGCGATCCGTTGGTTAACGGAGAAGCAATCCCTGAGAAAAGTAGCCGACTTGCACAGTGCGAATGTCCTTTGAGATTGCCACAAAGTCGCTGTTTGCAACGCGCGACTTTTCGCAATGACAGGTGAACACGTGGGTAAATGTGGGTATTTTTCATTCGTATAATTCGTTCTTATTCGCATTAATTAGTGGTTAATCTCCATCCTCGCCCCTTCCGAGTGCGCGTTAAACTCGGGCGCGTACATGCTTTGCACCGTAGTTATACCGGTGGCAAAGTTGCCGGGCTGTGCCACACGCAGCCGGTACTCAAATACATAATTGCCCTTGTTTAAATAACTGATGAAAAAGTTGGTGGCCACATCTTTGGTTACCTGGTAATAGCACAAACCATCCTGGTAGTTATAGTGCGATAAAGCATCGACCGGCTCGGTACCGGCGGGGCGCATATCTTTAAGTTGGATGTACTCAAAGTCGCGCCCGGCGTTCAGGTAAACCACTACTTTAAGCAGGTCGCCAACTTTGGGTTTGTGTGCGGCATCTATCGCGGTAAGTACATCGCCCGCGTCGGTGTGTTTGAGGATAAAGTATTTACGCTCCAGTTTAATGTCGGTTTTTGATGGGGTTATTTTATCCAGTTGCTCCAGGTATTGCCAGTGCAGGGCGCCCCAGTTAATGGTTTTGCCGGGGTTTTTTATCTCCACTTTGCCCAGCGCCGGTTTAACATCGTTGCCTGTCCAGGTGGTTTTGAGATAGCCCGTGCCTTCATCGGCCTTTACATCCGGTTTTAAAGCAGTCAAAGGTTCGCCGGCAAGCCTAATTTCGGCCGGGGTTGTCTCAGCCAGCCAGTCATCGCCGCGCAGCAACAGGGCGTAACAAGCGGCGGCGGTGGCTTTGGTGGTTTTCCAGTTATTGGCCTGTTTGTTGCGCAACAGCCATATTTTTATTTCGGATACCGCTTTGTCCTGGTTACCGGCATCGGTAAACAACTCGATCATCAGGCTTTGCGTTTCAATCGGCGACTGGTACCAAAAATACCCCAACTGATTTTTTGACCAGTACATACCCATGTCATCGCTTTGGTGAGCTGTTTCTAATAACGATTTGATGATGGCTTTGGCAATATCCGGTCTTTTGTAGCGCTGCATGGTGAGGGCAACCATTGCCTGTTCGTACACATTCATGCCAACCCACTGGCGGCTTGCCAGGTTTAGGTAATTGGACAGCATAGCCTGCATTTGTTTAGACATGCCGGAGTTAGCAAAGTACTTTTCGGCATAATAGCTTTGGGCGTAGTAGCTGTGCACCTCGGTCGCGCCAAGTCGCCGGGTCGCGTATAAATCACGCTTTTTAAGCTCAACGGCATCGTTAATTAATTGCTGCTGAACGTAACCCATGGCTTTAAAGGCGATATCCTTCAATTCATCATTATCCTTAAACCCAATACCCAGATGGTATAGCTGACCAACGCCCGCCAAAATGTGCTGGGTAATGTAACGGTCGCCACGGTCACCACCAAACCAGGGGAAGCTGCCATCGGGCAATTGCCGGTTTTTAAGCTTATCTAAGTTTAGTTTAAGTTCTGCCGACATTTTATCCAGGTCAAACAACAACGCTATGCGTTTTTTCTGTTCCGTCTCACTCTGGGCATCGCGCAGCCAGGGCGTTTCTTCGATCAGGGTAGCTTTCAACTCCTGGTTTTTTTCAAGATTGGATAACAACTCCGGACTGGCCGCCGCTTTCCATTGATCAAACACTTGCTTGATGCGCGGCAGGTGGTTAACCAGGTTACCGGCCAGGCTGTTGGCATAATACCGGCTGAATATCTGCTCCGAGCATTCGTACGGAAACTCCATCATATACGGCAAAGCCTGTACCGCGTACCATGCCGGGTTTGCGGTGTACTCAAGCGTTAAGCTTTTGTTTTGCAGGGTGGTGCTGGTTTGGTTGATCAGCTTGTCGAATGTGTAGGTACGCGACTGGCCCGGGCGCACCATCATGGGCATCGATTCGGTAACCAATGTGCTGTTGGGCAATACAGGCAGGGTGTTCTCCTCGCCATCGCTAAAGGTACCCGCATCGGCGGTAAGCTTATAAGTTAAAGCATCCAACCCTGCCGGGATATACATTTTAAAGGATACCGCCTTGTTGATGTTGCCACCAATGTTGAAAGTTTGTTGCGCATCAGTCGCGTTAAGCAGTAAACTAACCGGCTGCATGTTTACCGCGTTAAACAATTGCAGGCTAACTATTCCTTTTAAAGGTTCCGTAGTTAAGTTGGACAGCCTTGCCGAGATGGTGATGGTATCGCCCTCGCGCAAAAAGCGCGGCGTGTTGGCGCTAATGCTTAGCTGCTTTTGGGTAACCACATCTTGTTTAAGATATCCCAACTTAAAGTCGGTAGTATGCGCCAATGCCCTGAAAGTCCATTTGGTAAGCGACTCGGGCATGGTGAAACTAATGAGCACCTCCCCTTTTTCGTCGGTATGCAACTGCGGGTAAAAAAAGGCGGTTTCGGCAAAGTTTTTACGGGTGGCTATGGGCAGGCGGTTATGGTTGACCTGGACTGAATAATCAGATGCCCGATACTGCACTGTGTCCATAAAATCTTTCCCGTTAAGGCGCACCTGCTTAACCGCACCAGGATCGCCCGAACTGGCTACAATATCCCCACCGGGCATACGGCCTTGTAAAGCTTGGTCAATGGAAGTAGCCGATAGTTCTTCCAGGTCTTTTGCCTGTATAGTTGCCGAGGCAGTTGTCAAATCGCGGGTACTAATATTTAAACCGGTACCATTAGCTACGTTTCTGTTACCTGTTATCGCCACTTCTTTAAGCGTGCTGCCATCGGTAGTTAACACCACATTCACGGTCCCGGCTTTCTGGGTTTGCAATGTAAAGGGCTTATACCCCACAAAACGGAATACCAATACCCCCTTAAACGGTACTTTAATTTTATAGGTGCCTAAAGCGTTTGTAGTAGTGGTAATGCTGGTACCCTGTATGGTGACGCTTACGCCATGTATAGCTGTTTTACTTTTTGCGTCGGTAACCTGCCCGGTAATATCGTACCCGTCTTTAACCATGGCCGCATTCTTTTTGTAGTTATCTTCAAGCCGTTTATCCATGGCTATGCGGTTATTCACCACATTTAGGTACTGCCGGTAGCCGTAATTGTAAGCGCCAAAATAAGCATAGCCGAACATGTTGAGGTGCTCATAATCGGCTGCGGAGTAATTATAATAACCGATGTAAGGCTTTGCTTTAACCGGCGATGTGTTTATGAGGGTGTTAAAACTATACACCTGCCAGTTATAATACTGGCGGTACATGCTAAAATCGTGTACCCTGTCGGGCCGGGGGTTCCAGCCCTGCGGCTGACTGATATCATCGAGCGAGGCATCGTACATGCTGGCCAGTACTTCGGCGGCAACTTTTGCCGTATCGCTGCCGCTAACTTTTAGCTTCCATGTTTCTTTGTCGCCGGGCTGCAGCTTATCGCGATAGGTAAGCAGCTTTAAATTAAGCCGGTTGGCCGGTGTTAAAACGGTGATGGGTAGATAGCTATCATAAATACGGTTTTTGTGCACCATTAAAAACTGAACGTTTATTATGCTATCGTTAGCGGCTGCAGGTATTTCAATCCGTTGCTGACCTTTGCTAATGTAAAGCCACTCGGCACTAAGTAATTTAGCGCCCTGGTATTGCTCCATCAGCACATAGCTGTCTTTATCGGCACCTACCAAAAACGCGGCCTTGCCACCATGTTGTACCCGCGTGCGCACAGGTTGCAGCCAGCCTGCTACAGTTTGCGGCATTGCAGGCTCCTTGATCAGGTTGATATACCTTACCATCGATGTGGTATCGCCACGCATATTGGCCGCGCTTATGGTTACCCGGTACATACCTGCCGGTTGTTTGTTTAAATTATTGAGGGTTATAAAAGTAGGTTTATCAGCGACTGTAGGCGCGCCGGTATCTTCCACCCGGTTAATAACCGGGTAATGGTTAAAGTCATCCGCACCGCGGTAAGCATAATCAGGGAAATAGTTTTGATAGTCGGCGCTGCTCAGTAAATATTGGTCGGGCACGGTCCATAAGCGTTTTTTATACAAAACACCGGGGCTTTGCAGCGCATCAACCTGTATCTTAATATTGCCAGCCTGTAGTTGCCCGTTCAGGTTGGTATTGCGCAATGCCAGCCTTACGGTATCGGTGGCCAGTATAGCTGTGGGCACATAACCATCAATTTTGATATCATTAATGCCAACCACCACTGTTGCTTCTGCAGAGTGGGTCTCACCCGAGCCATCCGTAACATCGGCCGTTATAGCATAGTTATAATTTACGTCGGTTACCTCGCCAGGGGCGGCTTTAAAACTGAGGGTAAAGTTGCCCTGATCGTCGGTTACGATGGTATCTGTTTTTATAATGGCCTGTGTTGAATAAAAATTATATCGTACCGGATGGCGCGGGTCGTAAGGCATATAGCCCTGGGTACGCGTTACATGCCAGGCAACCCTGGCCTGGGATAAGCCAAATCCCGAAAAGGCTTTGACCGTGCCTTTTACTTTTACCGTATCATTAAGCCGGTAGTTCTCTTTAATTTTTGAAATTTCCACGTTAAAAGTAGGGCGCTTGTACTCCTCAACCCGGATATGTGTTTCAATACGCCGGTCATTCTCACTTTTATCTTCAAATGTTATTTCGCCATCTAAAATATTTTGCGGTAAAACAAACGAGCCGCCATAGCTGCCAAATTGGTTGGTTTTAAATTTAAGGGTGGTTATCTCTTTGCCGTTGGCATCATTAACCGATACCGAATCTTCTTTAAACGGGATAACCGATGTTTTTCCGTTTACCAAACTTAACTCCAGCAACTTAAAGTATACCGTTTGACCGGGACGGTATATTTCCCTGTCGGTCATTACACTGATACCGGTTTTAACTTTATCATCGGTGTTATCGGCCACCGTAGCGCCCGAGGCATACACCGCAGGGTCGTTCAGTGTATCGCGCCCAAAAACAAGTTGCATACCTACCCTAATGCCGTAATTACCCGGCTGAAATTTTTGAAACACAACCGCGCCATCATTGTTGCTTACCCCGTTATCCGCACGCAACACCACACCGAAATCATCGGCAGTGCCAACACTGACCTTTACACCGGGCAAAGGTTTGCCCGGCTCACGGTCCATTACGTTAACCTGTAATTTACCATCGGCATTTACACGGGTTACGTAGCTTAAACGGCTTACGGTAAAGGTACCCAGCTGCATCATGGAGGTATCGGCAGCAGCCTGGGCATCCTTAACCAGTATTACATATCGGCCTGCCGGCAAAGCATCAATTTTAAACTCTACACTGTGCTGGTGATAGTCTTGCGGGCTGGGTAATTGCAATTCCTGACCGCCTACCCGTTTTAATTTTGCCAGGAATTTAAAAACGGTATCGGCTTTGAATTTGTAGTTATAATAATTCCGTTGAAAGTATTGTATAGCAGGCTCTTTATCGGCAGGTAGCTTATAGATGGTTACACCTGCGGCTTTTATGTTACGATATGCTACCATTGCCAGTATGGGCTTATCGGGGTAGTAATAATGTTCGGTACTCGCTGTCAATGTGCGGTCTTTGATCTGCACTATCGCCGAGGCCGCATTTTTGCCCCCAACGCTATTAGGGAACAAGGCTACTGCCTTTTCAAGGTAAGGCAAGGCCGTAACCATATTATTCTGCTGCTGGTAATACTGGCCAACCAAGGCCAAAGCCTGTGCGCTAACAGGTTTGGCCTGGTAAACCGAAGCGATATTTTTCAGGGTTTGCAGGTAAAGCGAATCTCTGCCATCAAAAGTGGCCTTCTCATGCAAAAAGCCAAGACGCTTAATATCCAGGTCGGCAAGGGCCTCGTCATCCCCGTTTTGCAGGTGGAAAAGTGTAGCCTGTTGTAAATACATTAGCCCTTTGTACCAGGTTGAGGCAGTATCGGTAGTGGCAACGTGCAGCGAGGCAAAAGTGCGGCCATCGCCAAAAAAGCGTGGGTCGTTTATGCTAAAGGGCTGGCGGGGTTTAGTGAGCGCAGGTTCATCCAACAGAAAAAAGTCAAAGGTGCGTTGTACCAGCAGGTCGTAAAGCGTTGGGCGCAGGTAGCGGGTGGTTTTATCGCCTGTTAAAACCCCGTCAAGTACACCAATAGGCGTTTTTTGCAGTTGTGCCGGATCCTGCAAAGATAGCTGGTATTGACGGCTGGTTTCGTCGATAATGGTTTTCAAGTCCCATTTGGTATAATCGTCGCCGGGTTTTTCGAGCTGTGTGCGCTGGGCATAGCTCCAGCGGTTTTGCTGGTAATACTGGTAATACATATTGGCCAGTATGGATTGTAAAACGGGTTTCACGGGGTATTGTGCTTGCGCGATATCGGCTTTAAGGCGGTCGATAATGGCGATCAGGCTGTTTTCTTCGATGTACGATTGAAAGCGCATACGGTATATCGCTGCTTTGATCTGCATGGGCGCGTTATGGTTTTCGCGGGCCATTTTGTCGAGCAGGTCGGTTTCGGCTAAAGCCGATTTGGGCAGGCCGACGGCCGTCAGCGAATCGATGCGGAAGGACTGGTATTCGTAGTTCTGACCAAAAACGCGGCCAAAAGAACATAGCAGGATGAATAGCAGGATGAGTTGTGTTTTTTTAAAGCACATAAAGCAGGGGTGTATATTTATCTATTGATGCAATGGATGGGGAGTTTCCATAAATCACCAACAAAATTCAGGTTTAGGTTATGCTTTAAAGATACGCAAAATATCCCGAAAACACGAATTTTTCCGCAAAATTTTAAAACAAAAACAGCGTTTTTGATAGTGCTGATCAGAAAAACAAAGCTTTGCCCTGCACCGGGTAGGTAAGCTTTAAACCCTGCGAATTTTGCGCTGCCAGTTCGCGTTTTATAGCGGCCACGTGGTTGCCCGCAGGCTTGATATGGGTAACCACAACAGGAAAACCCTTCATGGTACCCGCGCCAGCCAAACTGCCCAGCACATTCATTTCCTGCATCAGCAAGCGCGGCGTTAAATGACCAAACAATGATTTTACAGGCTGCTCATCCGGGAAAGAAACCTCGATCATAATGCCCTTTAAAGCTTTGCTTTTAACAAGCGGCGCTACGTGTTCCCACAACTCATGTAACCTTGTTGACTTTTCTACTTCGTCACTTCCCGTGTCGCCGAGGTAAAGCACATAACTGCCGTTGTTACCAACTAAAAAGGCGGTGCTTTCGTACGGGTTGCCGTGGCTTAGGGTAAATGCCTTTACCGTCATGGCGGTATTGTCCAGAGGGGTCTCAACGCCCGGCGTAAGCACGGTATAATGATATTTGTTCAACGTGGGCTTATCGCCCTCGCTGCCAAAATTGGCCCAGTTTTTCCAGGTAAAGTAATTATCGCGCAGCACATCAAGGGTGTATTGTAGCCCATACACCTTTTTAGACCCATCCTCGGGCGAGTTCATGATCATGCCCGCCACATGGTCAAGGTGCGGGTGCGATATGCAAAAGCCTTTGATGTATTTTTTAAGCACCGTCGCCGCATCAACCGTAAACACTTTATTGGCAATAGCTTTCTGGATACCTGCATGTACGGTACCCGCGTCCAAACAAACATAGGCGTTGGAGCCTGTGGGCGCTATCATGTAAGCCGACAGGTTGCTCTCGTCGCTGCCGCCCATCACGCCAAGGGGCACTACTTTAAAAGCGGGTTTGGGTTGGGCGTTAACTACAACAGTGTACAGAAAGAATATCAGTGTAAGTGTTTTCGCGAGGTTTTTCATATCATCCAAATATACATAGTAATCAGTGTAATCTCGCCTTTACTCGGTGAAATCATATTCAGCAATCAGTGCAATCCCTATAAATTATTATCTTTGCACCCTTATTAAAAACAGGCTGTACAAGCTTCGCAAACGCGTTTATGGTTTACCCCGAAATAGAAAAAAGAAAAACATTCGCCATTATCAGTCACCCCGATGCCGGTAAAACTACCTTAACCGAAAAGTTTTTGCTTTTTGGCGGTGCCATTAATACCGCCGGTGCCGTAAAACGCAACAAAGCCAACCAAAACAACACGTCCGACTTTATGGAGATCGAGAAGCAGCGCGGTATATCGGTTGCTACATCGGTAATGGGGTTTGAGTATAAGGATAAACGCATTAACATACTGGATACCCCCGGCCACAAGGATTTTGCCGAGGATACCTACCGCACCCTATCGGCTGTAGACAGTGTTATTTTGGTGGTAGATAGTGTTAAAGGCGTAGAAGAGCAAACCAAAAAGCTGATGGGCGTTTGCCGGATGCGGAATACACCTGTGATTGTGTTCGTAAATAAAATGGACCGCGAGGGTAAAGATACCTTCGACCTGCTGGATGAGATAGAAAAAGAACTCAGTATCAGCCTTTGCCCCCTGTCATGGCCGATTGGTCAGGGTTATACGTTTAAAGGGGTTTATAATATTTATAACAAACAGCTCAACCTGTTCGATCCGGATAAAAGCCGCATCACTGAGTCGCTGATAGAGGTGAAAGACCTTGACGATGCCAAACTTGCCGAACACTTAAAGCCAAAAGAGTTAGCCACGTTAAAAGACGACCTTGAGCTGGTAAGCGGCGTTTACGGCGAACTGGATAAGGAAATGTACCTGGAAGGTTTACTGGCGCCGGTATTTTTTGGCAGCGCTATTAACAACTTCGGTATCCGCGAAATGCTGGATACTTTTATCAAAATAGCGCCAAGCCCCAAAAGCCGCGAAGCCGAAACTCGTGAGGTATTGGCAACCGAAAAGCCGTTTACAGGATTTGTATTTAAGATACATGCCAACCTTGACCCCAACCACCGCGACCGTATCGCTTTTTTGCGGATATGCAGCGGTAAGTTTGAGCGCAATAAATTTTACTACCACACGCGCCTCGAAAAAAAGCTAAAATTCAGCAACCCGATGGACTTTATGGCCAACGAAAAAAGTTTGGTTGAAGAGGCCTGGCCCGGCGATGTGGTTGGTTTATACGATAGCGGTAACTTTAAAATTGGCGATACCCTGACCGAGGGTGAGCAATTGCAGTTTAAAGGCATCCCAAGCTTTTCGCCCGAGATATTTAAGGAACTGGAAAACCGCGACCCGCTGCGCTCAAAACAGCTTGAAAAAGGCATACAGCAGCTAACCGAAGAAGGTGTAGCACAGTTATTCATACAGCAACCGGGTAACCGTAAAGTTATTGGCACTGTAGGCGAACTGCAGTTCGAGGTGATCAGTTTTAGGTTGGAGCACGAGTATGGTGCCAAAGCGGCGTTTAGGCTGTTAACCTTTAAACGTTCAAGCTGGATAACATCGACCGACAAAAAGAAGTTAGGCGAAATTATGCAGCGCCGTGCACACAACATTGCGATAGATAAAGAGGGTAACCCGGTGTTTTTAGCCGATAACGATTTTATGATCAACCTGGCCAAGCGCGATTTTCCTGATGTGGAGTTCCATACCACATCAGAACATAAACGCACTTTTTAATTTCGGATTTCGGATTTTCAATTTCGAATTTTATTAATTGGAGCAACTTACTGATACATTTAGTCAGAAAATACTATTCCTTCTTTAACCCTTTGACATAGCTCAGCTCCAGAGCGTACATCACCAATATCACCACCATGGCGACTATCCAGGTAAGCGCGGCCAAGCGTAGCAGGTTTGCTTCGCGAACTTCAACACCGTTTAGCGATCGCCCAACGGCAACGTAAGCCACCGTGGGCGATGCCACCGACCGCACAACCACGGCTTCCCTTACCCCCGCCTGCGGTTGCCAGGTAATGTAGTTCTCACCATCTTTATCAGCATTAGCGAATACACCAACCGGTATTTGCGGTAGTTTGCCGCCTAAATTGGTTGTTGATGCCAGCGGTTTACCAGCCTTATCGTATAGGGCTACAAATATGCCCGGGCTATGCTCCAGTTCTGTAGTGTCAGTCGGCAACACCTGCTGTATACTGTGCCCGCCGGCCAGTTTATAACCAATATCAGCCGCCATTTGTATCTGTGGGTCGTTAGCTGCCTCGCGGTAACTTTGCTGCACGGCAACTTCAACAAACAACAGCACGCCCGATACCAGGGCAGCCATAGCTAAATGTTTTAAGAATATTTTTGCTTTCATTTTAATGTTGGTTTGATTTATTAATTAAAAGTACTTTGTGTTTCAAAGTTATATAAAGAAAATTAAAAAGCAAATATTTTTTTGGTGCCGAACAAAACCAGACACAGGTTGTTGAACAACAAAATCATCAACCATGTCATTTGATCAATACCACGAACCTGTAGAAGAACTATCCGACGAAACAAGGACTTTCGCACGGATGATCGTATCGTTAACCGAAGAAGCCGAAGCCATTAACTGGTATGAGCAACGCATCTCCGTCGAAAAAAACAAACAGGCAAAAGCTATCATGCAAAATGCGCAGCACGAAGAGTTTAAGCATTTTGGTATGGACCTGGAATTTTTACTGCGCCAAAAACCCGTATGGCAGGAAACCCTGAAAGCTATTTTGTTTAAAAAAGGCGATATAGTTGAGCTGGGCGAAAAAGGTGAAGAAGCGTCAGAGTAAGCTTTGTTAATATCGAACACCCAATATTGAATGTCGAATTTTGAAATCATTCGGTGTTGGACATTCAAAATTCATTATTCGATATTAATTTTCTTCATGTTCTTTTGCACGAGGCTCATTTAAGGTACCGGTCCCTATCATCATAGGTGTTGATGATCACACGTTTGATGATCTCGTCAAGCTCAACGGTCAGTGTTTTAAGGTGGCCCAGCACGGTGCTGTTCATTTCATCTTTCACCATTTCCTCGTTCATCAGTTGCATCAAACCTAAAATACTGGCAACGGGTTTTCGCAGCTCGTGCGAGTTGATGCGCGCTATTTCCTTCAACCTTTCATTCTGGTTGGTAATGCGCATCTCTTTTTCTTTTACCACGGTTATATCCGTCGCGTTGCATATATAACCATTGATGGCCGGGTCATTCATGCAATTGGTAACCACGGTTTGCAGCCAGCGCCACTTGCCCTGGGCATCTTTAAAGCGGTGTACCGGGATGTATATTTTGGGATAGATCTGTATATCCTTAAAAGCCTGGTCAATAATGTATGTATCATCGGTATGCAGAAAATCATACGGCGTTTTGCCGATACACTCTTCGGGCGTAATACCCAAAGTGTGCGTTACCGATGGGCTCATGTAAGTATAGTCTCCTTCAGGGGAAACGATAGCGATTATATCCGAGCCACTCTGCACCAGCGATCGCAGCCTGCGTTCGTGCATCTGGGCAACTTCGCGCTCTTTACGCAGTTCGGTCGTATCGCGCGAGACAGAAAAAATGATCTGGTCCGTCTCCGACCAAACCGCCGACCACGTCATGTAAATAATATGCCCGTCTTTATGTATAAACCTGTTTTCAAAGTTGTGCAGCGCCTGTCCGGATAATATTTTTTGGGTAGCTATTTCGGTTATTTCTTTATCGTCAGGGTGCGTAAAACTAAGATAGTTGGCGCCCAGCAACTCTTCGGGCGTATAGCCCCAGGTATTGTAAACAGCTTTATTTACGCGTACGTAATTGCCATTTTTATCAATGCTGCATATCACATCCAGCGATGAGTCAAATATCCGCTGGTAGTCGTTCAAAAAAGCATTCAGTTTTTCTTCGCGTGCTTTTAACGGCGCAATGTCCCTGCCCGAAAAATAAACCTTGTCCTGGTCGGGAAGTTTTATGGCCGACCACGACATCCACGTAAAATCGCCGCTATTGGTTAAATACCGTATCTCCAGGTCCGATCGTAAATTGAGTGCCAGGGTTTTATTGATCCAGCTAAAGGTAGCCTGCCTGTCATCGTTATGTACAAAATCAAGAAAGTTTTTTGAAGTAGCTTCGGGCCTTGATAAATTAACATTATCACAAAACGCCTGGTTGGCAACCATAATATTGCCGTTCTCATCGGCCAGGCAATTAAAATTCTTGGATACGTTGAATAAGTAATCGGTTAAATTAAAGTCGCTCACATTGATCATAATATATTGATCAGGGTTTACAAAGGGCCTTGGCTAACAATTATTAAATATACGATTAAAACCAATTAAAACTGTTGCAAAAAATCATTGTTCTGCTTTTGGCCTTGGCCCGCGTTTATAAATCACCAGGCCGTTTAAAAAGTTGCGCAATATCTGGTCGCCGCAGGGTTTAAAGTTGGGATGGTCTTCGTTACGGAATATCGCGCCAAGCTCAGTTTTGGTCACCGCAAAGTTAGCCAGCTTGAGTATCTCAATAATATCATCGTCCCTTAATGACAGGGCAACGCGCAGTTTTTTCATTACATCGTTATTGCTCATATACAGGCTATTATTTAAGTAGATACTTCAATTTTTACTTTTCTGTTTTTGATCTTTTCGCCCTTCAGTTGCTCAACCGTTTGTTTGATCAGTTTGCGTTTTACAGCCACGTACGAACTATAGTCGAGCACCTCAATAAGGCCGATATCATCTTTGGCTAATTTAGTTTTTTTAAGCAACAAACCTACAATATCAATTTTGTTCACCTTATCTTTTTTACCGGCGGCAATATATAAAGTTGCCCAGGCAGTAGCTTCCGGTAGTTTTTGCCGTTCGGGTAAGGTAATTATTTCCGGCTCCGTTTCCAGGTAATCAAAGCGGTCGTCGGGTGTTAACAGCAAGTAAGCGGTACCCGCGGCGTGCATACGCGCGGTACGGCCGTTGCGGTGTGTAAAAGCTTCTTTGTTATGGGGCAACTGGTAATGGATAATGCAGGCTATCTCCGGGATATCCAGCCCGCGCGAGGCCAGGTCGGTAGTAACCAGTATTTTGGTACTCCCATTCCTGAATTTGATGAGCGCCTTCTCCCTGTCCTCCTGCTCCATCCCGCCATGAAAAACGTCGTGAATAACGCGCATGTCCCAAAGCAATTCGCTAATGCGGTCAACAGCGTCGCGGTGGTTGCAAAATATCAGGGTAACATCATTTCCGGTTTGGCAGATCAGTTTAAAAAGGGTTTCCAGTTTCTCATCAGCTTCGGTAACAATAGCTTTTAGTTTTAAACCGGCTGCACTTTTATTGGTAGCTAAAAAATCGAGCTTAATGGCGTTCTTCACTCCTGTAAAGGCCGGTATCTCGTCCATGGCTGTAGCCGATGTGAGCACACGTTTTTTTAGGTTAGGCAGCTTACTGATGATGTACGACATATCATCCTGAAAACCAAACTCCAGCGCTTTGTCAAACTCATCAAGAATTAATGTTTTGATATTTTGCGTATCGAAGGCTTCACGGCGTAAATGGTAAGCAATACGCCCCGGCGTACCGATCAAAACCGCCGGCGGTTGCGACAGGTTGTTGCGCTCCACCTTGGTATCGTGCCCGCCGTAACAGCAGTTCACTTTAAAACCGGTGTTCATACCCCGAAAAACCTGCTCTATTTGAAGCGCCAGCTCACGCGATGGTACCAATATCAGTGTTTGCACCATACTGATATTTTCATCAAGCATTTTAGCCATCGGTAACAAAAACCCAAGCGTTTTACCCGAGCCTGTCGGCGAAAGCAGTATCATGTCCTTATCCCGGTCGGCATTAAGGCAGACGTGCTGCATTTCGTTCAGTTCGGCAATTTTCAGGCCCTCCAGCGCTTGTTTTATCATGCAGCAAAGGTAACTGTTTTATTTGCCCGGGCTTACCTATAATTTAGTGGCATTTTCATCAAATCCAGCAATTCAGAAAGTTTTGTTAAAAAAAATTCAATTATTGCAACCTTTTCTTATACATTATTCGTAAAAACGTAATTTAAGTGGTACTATTTGCAAATTATAGGCCATTGTTGTATATTTAGGCCATATAAATTTACTGCGACAAGTAACACATTACGTCTGTTAAATTTTTATTGATCGACCGATACCTTTCCCCGCACAGCCTTATGCCGAAAAATCACATAAAAAAAAGCTTGCTTATTTTATTGGGGTTAGCCTTAAGCGCTAACCTGTTTGCCCAAACTGCTGATACCACCAGTAACCTGTTTCTTCCGAGAGGGGCTTTCCGTACCTGGTCTATCGGTTTTAATGGCGGCATATTAAGCCAAAACACCATCTTTTTGGGTACCCCCGATTTTAAAGAACCTTCGCCGCAGCCAGGTTATGGCTTTTATATAAAAAAGCAACTGGCACCTTCCTTTGGTTTACAGATCAATGCTTTTGGCGGAAAACTGCATAGCAGTTCATCAAAAGGGGCTACGGGTTTAGGTCCGTATGCAAATTTTACTACGCAAATTAACTATGCGGCGAGTATGGGTGCTAACTTTATCCTTACTAATATTAACTGGCGCAGCAATGAGCGTAGCTTGCAGCTTTATGCAACTTTGAACGGTGGCATAATTAGCTATGTGCCAACGGTAACCGCGTACGATGGTACAGTAACCAAACTAAAACCGACCAGCGGCCCTGCTTTTATGCAGCTGATGATACCTGTAAGCCTTGGTTTAAAATGGAAAGTTGCAAGCGGGGTAAATATCGACATAGGCTATGTAGTTAACTTTGTTGATGCAGACGACCTTGATGGTTACCAGTTTAATGGCAATAACGACCGGTTCTCCTATTCGCACCTCGGTATTGAGTTTGCTATAGGCCGCAGGAGCAAGCCCCAGTTGGCCGGGTATAACCCCCAGTTAGCTTTGCGTAAGCAGTATGCAGCGGGCATCAATTCGTTACAAAAACAAATTGCAACGCTCAAAAGCAGCAGCGATTCGGTGCTGCAACAAACCAAGGCATTAGCAGCCACCGTTGCAAAAACTACTGCCGATAGTGATGGCGACGGTGTACCGGACGAATTTGATAAATGCCCTAACACGCCAAAAGGAACAAAAGTTGATGGCTCGGGCTGCCCGCTGCCACCAGCCGAAATTAAATATGTGTATGTTACCAAAGAGGATAAAAAGGTGGTAGCCAAGGTGATTGAAACACTGGAGTTTGACCTGATGAAATCGACCATCCGGCCATCGTCGTACCCAAATCTCGATTCGCTGGCTAACCTGCTCCGCACCAAAAACATCAAATTAAAATTAGACGGCTATACGGATAACACCGGCCCCGATTGGCGCAACCTGGCCCTGTCAAAAAACCGGGCACTGGCCATTAAAAACTACCTGATAAAAAAAGGTGCCAACTCGGCCAATATTGAAGCCGAGGGCCATGGTAACGAAAACCCCAAAGTACCTAACGACACTTTAGAAGGCCGTAAAACAAACAGGAGGGTAGAGTTTACTTTGCTCGACGGGATCCAGAAGGAATAGTGAGTGGTGAGTAGTTGATTGGGTGAGTAGTTAGGGTAAATCCTCACAACCACTCATCTAATCAACTACTCACCTAATCAACAAACCAACCTAATCAACTACTCACCCAATCAACTAACCAACAACTCACCGCAAAACCTTACCTTTGCGGCAAATGTGGTCAGAAAAATTAAAGTTAAACAAGCAGTTACTACGCTCGGTTACCGAGGCCGGTTACCTCGCGCCTAAAGAGGTGCAGGCTAAAACCATGTCGCGTATTGTTGGCGGGCAGGATATTATAGCCATTGGGCCCGAGGGTTGCGGCAAAACAACAACTTATATTATTGGTGTTTTAAACCGGTTAAAATATGGTGTAGAGGAAGCGCCCAGGGCTTTGGTTCTGGTACCAACCAAAGAGCATGTGGAGGCTGTTACCGCACAATTTAACGAGCTTAATAAAAACGAGACCATCCGCATAGTTAGCCTCTATAATACCACTGGCACAGAAGCCCAAATGAACGCCCTTGCCGACGGAGCCGATATTGTTGTTGCCACTCCCGACAGGGCGCGGGCCATCTACCTAAAATTAGGGTTAAACCTCAACAAAATAATAATGCTGGTGGTTGATGATGCCGAACTGATCATCAAACAGGGTTTACAACTTCCCGTTGTGGAATTGGCCAACAGCATTGGCAAATGCCAGCACCTGGTGTTTACCGAGGTTATCCATAACAAACTTGAAACCATGATAGCGCCGTTTATGCAACTGCCTGCTGTTGTCGAGATCGAAGAAACTGTTGAAGCCCAGGCCGAGGTTTACCCGCAGGCGCTATACCTGGCACCAAACTTTCGCACCAAGCTAAACCTGCTCAATTTGCTTTTGCGCGAAATACCACAGGGCAGCAAAGCCACCATATTTGTAAATACCCGCCTTACTGCCGAAAAGGTTTTAAACAGTCTGCAGCCCGTATTAAAAACCAAAGCGGGTCTGCTGAACCCCATATTTTTTGAGACCAAAGGCTTCGCACACATCGAAGATTTTAAAGATCAGGCAGACATTCAGTTTTTGATAGTTGCTGATGAACTACAAAACGACCTTGACCTTTACCGCATTGATACCCTGATCCATTTTGAGCTCCCGGTTGAAAAGGAAACATTGATCAGCCGTATCATCAAAAAAGAAAACGACACGGAAAAACAGGCCATTGTTTTGAGTACAGATATTGAACTGGCCCAGGTTAAAAAAGTAGAACATGCTACAGGTACTAAAATGATGGTTATGGACTTGCCCACCGACCTGGTTATTGCCAAAGAGCAAAAAGACAGCGAAACTGCAAAAAAACCCGCTGCAAAAACAGATACCGTTGAGCGTGGCGCGGCTTTTCACGAGAAAAAAGAAAGCAATAAAAAAGATTACAATTACAGTGCCGGCACCAAGGCCAAAATGAACAAAAAGAAAAAACACGGGTAGATTGATTTCGAATTTCGGATGTTCAATTTCGGATTGATGCAAATCCAATAACCTAATAACTCAATAACCCAATAACCACATGGAAGAACCTTTTGACATAGAAATAGGCCCAATTACCTACTCCGTCTTCCCGGAAGAAGATGGCATGTACACCATATTTAAAGAAGGCATTGAGTACGTACAGATACAGAAAGACACCGAGCAGCAATGGATCAAACTTGACCCCGAAACCGAGCTGCCCACCTTCCAAACCGACGAAGAAATAAACGCCATAGGCCGAGAAATAGTGATCTACCTGGCCGAGAACCAGTAATCTCTATTTATTTAGCTTTTCCAACTAAAAACGGTAGCGCACAAACGCCTCCATCGCTTCGTATTCGGCCAGGCCAAGCTGGTCGTAATTCTGGGCGGTCTCGCGGTTGCGGTCTTCGGCACGTACCCAAAACTCGCGTGCGTCCTCTCCCGGAAAAACCGGCCTGTCCTTTTGCGACTGGTGTTTAAATATCGCGTTACGCTTGCGTTCAACCTCCTGCGGCGATAGCGGCACCGCCATCTCAATTTCGTGTATATCAAACTCAAACCAGGCACCGCGGTACATCCACAGCCAGCAATCTTTAACCCAGTCTTCGGTAGCTTTCAGGCGGTTTAATGCGGCCAAAATAATGTTAAAGCAAACAATGTGCGTGCCATGCGGGTCGGCAAAATCGCCAGCGGCAAATACCTGGTGTGGTTTTATTTTTTGCAGCAGCTCAATGGTCAATTGAATATCGGCCTCGCCAACGGTATTTTTCTGGGTCTTGCCCGATTCGTAAAACGGCAACGCCATAAAATGGATATGGTCATCAGGTAAACCGGCATACCGCGCGCCCGATATTGCCTCGCTTTTGCGGATAAACCCTTTTACATCGCGCACCTCGGGCGTATCTATCTGGTTAGGCTGTTTGGCCGCTATAAAGTGGCGCATCTCGTCATAAATACCTTTAAGCTTGCTGTTATCCTCGCCAATGCTCTGGTTAAAATCGATGGCAAACTCCATATACCGCAGCACATCATCATCCCAAACAGCCGTATTGCCCGATGTTTGATAAGCCACATGCACATCGTGCCCCTGGTCAACCAGGCGGATAAACGTGCCGCCCATCGATATCACATCATCATCGGGGTGTGGCGAAAAGATAAGCGAGCGTTTTTGTGGCGGGTTGGCGCGCTCCGGCCGCTGGCGGTCGTCCGAATCGGGCTTGCCACCCGGCCATCCGGTTATGGTATGCTGTATTTGGCTAAATATCTCAATATTGATATCGTAAACAGGTCCCTGCTCTACCGCAAGCTGCGCCATGCCGTGGTTATTATAATCGTCTTCGGTAAGCTTTAATACGGGCTTATTTAAAGTGCGTGCCAGCCATATCACCGCCTTTTTCTTTAACAGGCCATCCCACACGCAATCTTTAACCAACCAGGGCGTGTCAAAACGGGTTAGTGCCGAAGCCGCATCGGCATCTAATACAAATTCCACATTATCTGATAGTTGCAGGTAGGTAGCTGGTACTTCGCCCGATATTTCGCCTTCTACGGCTTTTTTAATGATAGGCGCTTTTTTGCCGCTCCAGGCCATTAAAATAATTTCGCGGGCTTTAAATATGGTACCAATGCCCATGGTGATGGCCTTGGTTGGCACGTTGGCCTTGCCGCCAAAATCGCGCGAAGCATCGCTGCGTGTCAGGTCGTCGAGCGTAACCAAACGCGTGCCCGAGTTTGGTGCCGACCCCGGTTCGTTAAAACCGATGTGCCCGGTACGGCCAATACCCAATATTTGCAGGTCAAGCCCGCCATGCTTATTTATTTTTTGTTCGTACTCGTAACAAAATACCTGTACGTTCTCCTGCTTTAAATTACCGTCGGGTATGTGTATGTTGGCTTTATTGATATCCACATGGTCAAACAGGTTGGCATTCATAAAACTCACATAGCTTTGCACAGCGCGCGGCTGCATTGGATAATATTCGTCCAGATTAAAAGTAACCACGTTTTTAAAGCTCAGGCCCTCTTCACGGTGCATCCGTACCAGCTCGGCATATACCTTAAGCGGGGTAACACCGGTGGCTAAACCCAATACCGCGTTTTCGCCTTTGGCTTGTTTGCTGTAGATAAGTTTGGCAATGCGCTGGGCAACTTTTTTCGACGCGGTTTCCTGATCAGGATATACCGAAACCGGCAATTTTTCGTAACGTGTTTCTTCTAATAAATTTAAACGGGCCATAAAAAACGTATTAATTGGGATAAGTTTGAAAGCTTGTCAGTAAAACTTTCGTTATAATTAGGCGCCCAAAGTTAAACATCTTCGGATAATGTAATTAAAGAGTTTACTTTTAAGCGATAATTTAAAAATTTGTACAGCCCCGTTTGATGCCATGAAGCCAGTTTGTTACCTGTTATTTTTACTGATGGCCAGTTTGGTAGTAGCCTGTGCTTTGCATAAAAACAATTCGACCACAACCTCGGTAAAAAACATCCGCCAGGGGCTCACGGATAAACAGGCCACCACCGAAACCGCCGCGCTATTTTATAACCTGCAACGCAATGCCCAAAAACAGGTATTGTTTGGACACATGGAAGATAACAAGAACGGTTACGATGGCTGGCAGAACACGCCCGGCCGCAGCGATGTTTACGAAGTTACCGGAGCTTACCCCGAAGTTTATGGTTTTGATATGGGCGGCATCGGATCACCCCGCCCGAATAACCGTAACGACAAGGAAGCGCAGGTGATACACGACCGCGTGATCGAGGCGTACCAACGCAACGGCATCATTACCTTCTCTTGGCACTATGATAACCCGGTATCAAAGGGCGGCTTTTATTGGAAAGACTCACCTGTTAACGCTGTAAGCCAGATTTTGCCCCACGGTAAATACAACAATGTACTTAACGAAAGTTTAAAAAATATAGCCCGTTTTGCAGCCTCGCTGCAAGTGAATGGCAAACTGGTCCCGGTTATTTTTCGCCCTTTTCATGAGTTTGACGGCGATTGGTTTTGGTGGGGAAAAACGCATTGCAGCGCTACCGACTTTAAATTGCTTTACAGCTATACGGTAACTTACCTGCGCGACAGCCTGCACGTACGTAATTTTTTATATGCTTTTTCGCCCGATTGCAGGTTCACCAATATTGATGAATATACGGAGCGCTACCCCGGCGACCAATATGTAGATATACTGGGCATTGACGATTACTATGACCTGCGCACAGGCCAATCGCCCGATGTGGCAGCAAGCAAATTAAAACTCATTGCGGATATGGCCCGCCAGCGCAATAAAGTTGCAGCTTTTACCGAAACCGGCCTCGAAAACCTGCCCGAGGCCAACTGGTACACCCAAATGTTGCTTGGCGCTTTAAAAGCAGCACAAACCCAAATTGCCTATGTAATGGTATGGTCTAACCGGCCAAGATCATACTGGACACCTTACAAGGGCCATCCAGCCGAGGCTGATTTTAAGACATTCCGTAACGACCCGTATATTGGTTTTGCCGATAAAACCCCTTCCATGTACTTGCTAAATTGAAATATTTTATATATTTGATATAGTAAACCAACTATAAACCAACTAATTAAGTAAACTATGGAATGGTACCAATGCCTTGCCGGCTTTTTTGCGGGCGCTTTTTTTGCTAACGCCGTCCCCCACTTTGTACACGGTATATCGGGCGATAAATTTCCAACCCCTTTTTCAAGACCATCCGGTAAAGGCCTGTCCTCGCCAACCACAAACGTCATCTGGGCCCTGCTTAACATCATTATCGGCTGCTCGCTGATGCGGATAAGCCGCTTTCACCACGGCAGCCCAACCGAATTGCTCGTTATTTTTGCCGGCATAGTGGTGGTAAGTATACTGTTGAGCATCAGCTTCAGGCATAAACAAACGGAGTAAAAGGCAACAACCGGGTTTACGGGTTCAATTACATCATGCTTATTAACGGCGGTTTATTTATTTTCGCGGATCATATTTAAAAGCAACTGTTGCCCTACTACATTGGCCGGATTGGCGGCGGCAGCATTAAAGCTGTTCATCGAAGCGTTTTCGCCATCACCCTCTGCTTTTTTGTCCGTTTTAACGGCTTTAATACACGATAACAGGTCGAGCGCGCTAAGGATGATCTTGCCGCGGCCTAACGGTATAACGCTAAGGGCAGAGTATACTTCCTGCTTGTGGTCCGACACGCAACCTACTATTGTTTCGCCGCTTACCATCCTCATACCTATGCGGTTTTTATTGTAGGCGGCCAGGCACTGGTACTCCCAGTTAAACACGCAGGCTTGCGGTAAGCCTGCAAAAAGCGGGTGTTCTTTAACAAAGTAATTACCGCCATACCAACTGGTGCCCATAACCTGTATACCGCGAAAATCAATAACTTCCTTTTTGGCTAAAAATGTCGCCCATTTTTCGGCATTACCTATAATTACCAGGGTATTACCATTATTCACCCATTCAAGCAGATCGGTAACCAGTGGGTTGCCCGTTTGCTGCGGGTTAAATTCGCCAACTATCAGGGTGTGACCGTCAGGCCGGCCAGATGTATAGTTTTTAAAGCCTACGCCGACCGATTTGAGGTAGGCCTTTAAAGTCCCTGCGCTATCTGCAACAACAAGGTCTTTATCAATATTTTGGGTATTTAACTGCACCGCGAACACCTCATCGCTGCCTGTACATACAACAGCGCCGTTTTGTTTAAGTGTAGCCTTTACAGAAGTGTAACCGACATTTTTTACCGATACCCTTATCCCCTGTGCAAGCAATTGCCCATAAACTATACCACCTGTTACTTTTACGTTTTGTTTTTGGGTGGATAGCACCTGGCCATTCCTGGTTACCTGCACCTCCAGCTCCGCGTCACCTTTTACATCTTTTTCGTTAACAATAAAAAGGTCGGCGGTAACGCTGTCGTTAACCGGCACTACTTTATGGTTAAGCTTTACGGCCAGGTATAATGGCTTATTGTACCTCGCTATCAGGTCAGGGTCGCCTTTAAGGTTGCGATAATCGTCCACCATACCCGAGTGGTTTTCCTGCTTCATACTTTCCCAGCCGTTTATCGCGTAAGCATCAATCGTATTGTTAATGCGCACGTTCTCAATAACGCGGCCCTGATAATAATAAGCTACGTTACCCATCTTTCGGGTCAGGCTGTCAACATTAGGGAACGCGCTTAAAAAGTTGTTGTTTTTCAAAAAACTATCGTAAGCATCATACCATTTTAAATAAGTATCGGTCTCCCAGCCGCGGTCTTTACCTGTTTTAAGAATATCGTCGTGTATCAGTTGCAACCTTGGCGGTGTGCCTATAGCCCCCTCCTCGCCGTAATAAATTATCTCGTCCTTGTGGTCGGTATATTTGGCGTAACTGGTCGGGTTGTTATAAAGCGCGTCGTGATAAACACCCGGCCCGCCTGCATGGTGTTGGTCAAACCAGCCATAATCGTAAAACTTATCATCATACGGCAGCAAATGCAGCTTAAACTTAGGGTCAGGTTCGTTTTGTTTGATAGCACCGTTTGACGAATTATACGTCATAATACGCGAATCATCCAGTTTATGCCCGGCCATCATTTCGGCTTTATCCTGCTCCTGTGGCAATGCGCCCCGCTCATTGTGCATATTGTAGATGATGAGCGAGGGGTGGCTCCGGTCGCGCCGGACCATCCTGTAAAATTTCTCGGAACGCGCGGCCATGTAAAAGTCGGTTTGTTTTTTCGCCGCGTCATTTCTGGGATTAAAAAGGTTTTCGGGGTACTGGTTGCCGCCCGGTTCTTCAAAATAAAGCAGGCCCAACTCGTCTGCAGCATCCAAAACATTGCTTTGGCCTATAGTGCGGTGAAAATTCAGCATATTAAGGCCCAGCCTTTTTGCATCGGCAACCTGTTTGCGGGCTATTTCGTCCGAAGGGGCAATACCATTCAAGGGCCAGAACCCCCAGGAAATGGCCGTTCTTAATACGATGCGTTTATTGTTGAGGTAAAACTGCTGGTCGCCGTTAACATCTCTGATCTCGAACCAACGGAACCCAAACCGCCGTTGAAAAGAATCCCTGCTGCCATCGGCGCCGCGCCATTCAACCGTTAAGGTATATAAATTGGGATGGTCCACATCCCACAAATTAGCATCCGGTACAACAATGTCATACGCCGCTTGCGCCGATGTGGAGTGGTATAAATGACTATATACCGCTTTCCCGGTTTTGCTTTCGCTAATGGTAAACTGGTAATCGCCCGTGGGTTCTTTCACAATGCTGGTGCCCATGCTTAACTCCACATGTACCTTATTTGCCTGTGGTGTATTTTTAACAAAAACATCCGAAATATAAACCTTATCGGTTGCCCGTAATACTACTTTGCCGGTAATGCCGCCAAAGCCGTGGGTTGGTTGGGTACGATAATCGCCCCACATAAAATTCTGGCTATCGCGCCAGTCAAAGTTGCCGTTGGGGTCGGTAATGCGCACAGCTATATCATTCATTTGGCCGGGCACCGCTGCCGAAGATATATCCACTTCATAAGGCGTACCGTTCACTACATCATAACCCAGTAACTTTTTATTCACAAAAACTTCGGCCCTAAAGCGTGTGCTCTCAAATTGCAGTGTAATGCGTTTTCCGGTATAAGAGGCCGGTACCATGATCTTTGTACTGAACCAGGATACACCTAAATAATTCCCAGTTACGCCGAATTTGCTGCCATTAGCACCCCAAAAATATTCTTCCACGGTAGCGGGCAAATGCACAATTTGGGCCTTATTGCTCTGTAAAGCGCCCCAACCGCCGGTCGGCGGGTTAACAGGTATATCTTTTAGTGAATAAGGGGGTGCATATAACCGGGCGTTTTGCCAGGCGGCCCCGGTATCCAGCCAAACCGACCAGTTGTTATTTGAGATGTCGGTTTCAGTGCGGCCTGCCTGTGCGATCGATTGTAGGTCAGAAAACAATAAAATGGCTGCTGTCAGCCATAGGGCGCGGGTGTATGCGATTTTCATTTTATTGAGGCGTTGTTTTAAGGTTTATCCCTAATTCCATTTTGCCAACCATTTGGGATAATCGGTTTCTATGAGCCTTTTTGGCCACTCGCCATACCAGGCGTAGCCATTGCGGCGTTCATATCCAATTTCGGCAAGGGCGTATACTTTAATCCCGTCGCGGTCACAAAAAAAGGGCCTGTTGGTGCCGATCTCGTAGTACCGTGCCCACATTACCCCCGACGCATCAGGCTCTACCTTTCTATCTATGCCTTTATCAGTACCCGGTGCCGAAAAGGTGGCCACTTTGTAACCCACGATCTTTACATCTTTCAGCCATTGCACGGCAGTTTTAACCGAATTTTTTACATCGTTTGAAGGGTTAGGCTGGGCCATCAAAAACTCAATGATACCCACACTTTCGGAACCGCTGATGGATGGTAGTTCGTAAGCCCTGGCTTTGGCCGGCTGGAGTGTTTTCTCGTCGTATTGCTGGCACCAGGCGGTCAGCTTTCCATCAACTTTTATCTGCGTATTGAGGATGCAGGTTACCCCCTTTTTTACCGCCTCGGCGGCAGGCGTTACCAAACTGGCGTCAACAATATCCAGGTCGTTCTGCTTTAAAGCAACATCCTGCAGCACATTCAACGCGTTGATCATCGCATTGTCGTTATAGGTGACCTCATTGCGGTATAAACCATGGTCAGGGTAATATTGCGGGAACCCGCCATTGGCGTATTGCGCTTTGAGCAGGTAGCGTACGCCCTTGTTTATAGCATCAAGGTACAGCGGGTTTTTTATGGTTTTGTATATTTTGGCCAGGTACCTGATCTCTTTTTTGGTGGCATCGTTGTCAATAGTGGCAGCCCCCTCGGTTACTTCTTTAGCGATGTCGGCTTTGTCAGCTTCCGAAAATACCTGGTTATAACTAAATGCCTTACCACGAAGCTGCTTGAACCATCCGCCCGAAGCGCGCTGAAAAAGCAGCATATTATCAGCCTGCAGGTCTTGTGCTTTGGCGATGATCACACCCGAAAACAGCAATAGCGCCGTCATCATGATTTTTTTTAGCGATGTCATTTTGTTCTGATTAGTTTTAACAAGTTTTTTTAATGTGTCCGGCCCGGCACCTGGCCATAATAGTTACTACAGTTGTGATGGATACGCCCCTTTGGTAAACACCATTATTAAACAAAGCTGCCCGGCTGATCTACTCGTCCGGGCAACCGTCACTATTATTAAGATTTAGGGTATTTTTTTACAGTTTGAACGGCATATACCAATTGGCTGTGCTTGCCCCCAATTTATTAACACCATCGGGTATGGGCAAGCCGGCCGTTACAAATTTAGATGCTATTTTATTGCGCAGGAACGACAGGCCGGTACCCGGGGCTTCTTTTTCCCTCCGCAACGCAATGCGTAACAAGTCGGGCCAGCGTACACCTTCGTATGCCATTTCCAACGCGTCCTCGTCAACTATTTTATCTTCTAAGGTCATCATCAAACCCTTAGCGTCGGTTATAGGCTTATCCCACAACCCTTTGTTCGACATATCAAAATATTTGGTCGAATCCACGAGGTTTGGCGCCAGCGCAACGTGTCCCCTCATACCCTGGAACCGTATCCACGAACCCCCAAAGAAAGGGAACTGACCAACCCTGCCGTCAAAGTAATAGTCGGGGTTAGGGTCAAAATTCTGTTCAATGTTGACTACATTGGTCGGAACAGGCGGCGGACCTTGAAAAATACCCTTGGTAAACCCGGTATTTAGCAACCCTGAGGTGAGCTGGTCGCGCCCATCCCGGTTTGCCGATTCGGCAAGGTGCATCAATATGCCCCCGCCGCGTTGTAATACTATCTTTCCGTTGGTTGCAAAGGGGTTCGATGGTGTATACTGGCCAAGTAACTTTATAACTTCGGGTTCCGCGCCCACCGAATAAGAGTTACCTGCACCACGCCAGGTATCGCCTGGTGTACCATCGCTCCTGGTTTGACTGTTCCAGTTTTTAATTGCCTGGGCCGATGGTTTAAGCTGGTACTTACCCCCGTGCGAAAACAACGTGATAAAAGGGTTTGATGGCAGAAAATTCCTGTCGAATGGTAACAAAGTCAAAATATCTGTAAGGTCATCGTTTCCGTATACCGAATTAAACATTTGTGGCCAGGCGTTTGGAACCGCACGGGTGCCGTCGTAACCATTAATAGAAGGGTACTCCTTCATGTATTGAATAAATACGTCGGCCAGGGTTGGGTCTATCAGCGCTGCATAGCTATGTACCACACGGTAATAGTGCGATGCCATTGGGTAATTGCCCTTCCACAGGTACAGGTCGCCTAATAAAAACGGCCTGTTAATAAACATACGTACGGTGCTGTAGCCGTCTATGGTACGGATCAGCGAAAGCCCTTCAGGAACATTGATGGCTGTCCGCCCGCCCGGCCCTATCAGTTCAATGGGCGTCATTACCGGCACGTTTTGCACGGCAGTGATCAACTTATCCAGCAACTGATCAAATGTAATGGTTGGGTACTTGGATGAGTCGCGCAGGTCATCAATAGACGAAAGGCTATCTGTGATATAAGGTATGGAGCCGTAATGGATGCCTAATTGCAGGTATACCCATGCCCAAATGCCAACAACCTCGCTATAGCGGATGTTGTAATTAGCCTGGTTCATCCGTTTATCCGCCAGCATCGCGTTAAAATTGTTCATCACATCATTACAGTTCAAAATAATGCTGTAATATGGCTTAGGGTCGGCCCAGGGGTTATCGGTTGTTACGGCATGTTCGTTAAGTTGCCTTAAATATTTATCGGCATTTTGCGTAACATCCATCAAATCGCCCCTCAGCTCATTCTGCACCACAAACCTGTCCATTACCCCGATAAACTTACCCAGAATGCCCAATATGGCCGCATCTGCGTCGTTCACATCCCGGTACGCGTTTTCGGGGGTGATCACGTTCTCGGGGGTTATATCAAAAGTTTTTTTACATCCAAAAGCACATACGCAAGCAATGATCAGTAAGGTGTGCTTCAATATTTTCGTTGTATTCATTTTTAAATGATGTTTTATACTGTCTGTTATTTTAAAGCCCTATTCTTAAACCGATCTGTATGGTCCTGAATTGCGGCTCCAACCCTATATCGGTACCCTGGCCAAATATATTTCCACCCGAACTAAACTCCGGGTCATACCCCAGGTAATTGGTCAGCGTAAATACATTATTGCCCGTCAGATACACTTTAGCCGATTTGATGCCTATTCCGCTTTTTACAGGCACATTATACGTTACGGATATAGTCCTCAATTTAAGGTACGATCCGCTTTCTATCCACCGGTCCGAAAAACGCGAGTTTCCGGCAGGGTCGCCATACTCAGCCCTTGGCACATCGGTTACCTGGCCCTGGGCACGCCACCTGTTATCTATCTTAACCAGTTGGTTTTGATAGCCATTTTCGGCCGATAACTGCCGCCTTGTAAAATTATAAATGTCGTTACCAACGCTGTAGGTAAACAACGCGTCCATCGACCATCGCTGGTACGATAGCATAGTGCTTATCCCACCGGTGATTGTTGGGTTAGGGTTGCCAATTACCTGTCTGTCGCTGTTATCAATAAAACCATCGTTATTGGTATCTACAAACCTAACATCGCCGCCCCTGAAATTTGTTACAGACCCGTCTTCGCGCCTGTTTTTCAAGCCCGATGCCGCGGCTTCGGCATCAGAGCTGTACACACCGTTAGTTTTAAACCCGTAAAACAAGTTGGCTGCCTGCCCTACCTGGCTTATGAGTGTACCGCCCGCGTAGCTGCTTAGCAACACACCGTTAGGTATTGCGGTGATCTTGTTTTTGTAGCTCGATACATTTATCCCCAGGTCCCAGATCACTTTTTTGTTTAATACACGGCCTGTAACACCCAAACTGGTTCCGTTTGTAGCCATGGCGCTATTATTGGTAAGCGCGTATTGAAAACCGGAGATCGACGGTACCGGATCATACGTGATCATGTTGGTAGTTTTGTTATTAAAATAATCAAAGCTTATGCTAAGGCGTTCGTTAAGAAACGATGCGTCGAACCCTAAATTCACTTTTCGTACCGATTCCCACTGTAAACTGGTGTTGGCTATATTGCCCCGCACCAGGCCCTGGCTCCCCAATAAATTTTGCGACACGTAGTATTGCTTTGCCGAGTAGTTTCCGATGTCGTCATTTCCAACCATCCCTATACTCGCCCTAAGTTTTAAAGCCTCGATAAATTTAACATCAGACATAAATTTTTCGGACGAAACTAACCAGCCGGCCGCCAGCGAAGGCATCAGCGAAAACTTATTCCCATTGATGCTTAGTGGTGCATTGGCGGTTGTTCCAAACCGCGACGAACCGTCGGATGCTACATTGAACGATAGGAAATACCTGCTTTTAAGCTCATATTCGGCATTGGCATACAAATTCATCCAATTCCATTTACCGTTTGAGCCGCCCGCTGTACGCAATGCCGGTAAGCCCCCTGTAACGCTCACATAATCGTCTGTCGCCGAGTTGTAGCCATTACCCTGGTCAATCTCTTCACTATTGGTATTATACCTTATCCCTACATTGACCGACAGACTTTGGTTGTTACCGATGGTAGTATGATAAGTACCACGGGTATCATTATACAGTGCATACAACCGTTGTGTACGGGTTGACGATTCGTTGGTGGTAATAGCCTGCAGTAACGTATCAGGTACAACGCCAAGACTTGGGATGAACTGATTTTCGCGTACCTTGTCATAATTAATACCCAACAAAGTTTGCAGCGTTATTTTTGGAGATACAACATACTTAAAGCTAACCGAACCTAAGAAGCGGTAAGCGCGGCTAACACCTTGATATTTGTCGATAAGCGCCGAGGGGTTGGTCACATTCAAGCTATCGTAACCTGCATAATTTGGTGATGGCACACCTGTAGGGCCCACATCGTGCGGTGCCCAAAACGGCGCTTTAACAAGGGCAAGGTATAGCGGGTTTGTTTTTGGTGCAATACCCTGGTTTGCGATATTTTGCGTACTGTTTACAAACGAAAGCCTTACCGTTGATGTGAAGTTTTTTGACAGGTTAAGATCGGCGTTGAAACGGGTTTGATACCGTTGCAGATCGGTTTTATTGGTAACACCGCTCTCTTTTAAATACCCTACCGAAAGACCAAAAGTAGCTATATCGTCGCCCCCGGTTATACGCAGGTAATAATTTTGGTCATAACTATTGCTCATCACCTGGTCTTGCCAGTTGGTTTCGTTATGGTAACGGTAATAATCCGGGTTAGGGTTATCGTTGAAATAAGGTTTGGCACGGATGGACGCATCAGTTTGGCCGGGTACTGTTTTTAACAGATCGGACAGGTAGGTCCTGAAATCGGCAGACTGCATTACCGGCAAATTAGCTGGTTTGCTGTTATAACCACCGTAGGCCGCAAAATCAATGGTGGTTGCCTGGGTTTTGGCGCGCGTTGTTGTTATTAAAAGCACGCCGTTGGCACCCTTGGTGCCATACATGGAAGCACCGTCTTTGATCAGGGTGTACGATACGATATCCTTAATATCAATGTTGGATAATGGGTTGGCAACATGCCCTGTAATTAACGAGGTTCCGTAATTGGCGTTATCATACAGCATACCATCAACCAAAATTAATGGCTGGTTAGTAGCGTATAACGAGGTAAACCCGTTTACGGCAAGCGTACCACCTATGCCGGGTGTGCCCGACCGGCGTGTAATGTTCAATCCGTTTATTTTACCTTGAAGGTAAGTGTCCGACGTTTCATTTGATCGTGCCCAGCTATCCGTAACATCAACCGACGATACGGAGCTTGCCACATGCAATTTTGATTGCGATGAATAAGGCATTTCAACATTTCCATAAATGGATGTAAAAGTCTCGCCGTAAAGGTCGGCGCTCACTTTGGTGCGGCCTTTCAGCGCTATCTCTTTGTTTTGGTACCCCGGGCCCGAAACGCTTAATAGCCCGTCAAGGTTAGGTACATTAATTGTAAACTGGCCCTGCTCATCGGTTATAGCGGCATCGTAAGCCGCCGAACGGATATTAGCGCCCGAAACCGGTTTGCCGGTAAGGGCATCCTTAATAGTGCCCTTAACACTAAAGCCTTTTTTAGCCGCTGCAGGTACCCGCCTGGCCGTTGTATCAGCCTTTTGCGCGCGCACATCAACAGTAGCAAATCCCAGGATCAGCGTTGATAATAATATACTTGTTACGACTTTGGTAGCTTTATAAATCATAAGTTTATGTTCAGGGTTACGGGGATGGGACTAATTTTATATAATCTAAAAGCAAGCTGTTAGCACCATTGGTGGTGACATTGTTGCTTACCAAAAAAATGCTTAAGAAATTGGCCAAACCACCCAGTTCTTTTTTATTGCCCGAATAATAGGACGTAGACACATAATCGCCCAGGTACACATCGGTATAGTTTGGCGAAAATGTATGTACCCCTCCAACAAAGCCGTTATCAATTACACCTGGCTTGGGTTGGGTAAACGCGATATTTGTTTGTGAGCCAAAAGCGAGCGACAGCGGGAAATAGGTAAGGTCGGTAGCGGTACCGGTGAGCGATAAGCTATAATCGCGTGTTACACGCCAGTAAACCTTATACTTAACCGCGTTGGCCGGTGTACGGTAGTTGAACCAAAAGGACGCGATACCATGATTTTCCAGTATAATATCTTTATACCAGGTACTATCCGGGTTTCTCCTTGTTCTGATTATTGGGACTTTAGCCGGCGAGGTTACCTGCATACTGTCCAGGGTTTCGCCCTGTATCAGCAAAGGTTTTATTTTACTGTACTTATCATTCTTCGCCCCGTACAATTTATAACTAACACTGTTCATTACATAAACAATGCCATTGCTCACCCTATGCGTCTCGGCTATATCGGCTTTTCTTAAATGAAATTTAACACTGTCAACTGTTGAATACACCGTATCGGGGAAGTTGTCAGCGGTTAAAAGCCCCTTAAAGGATAGTGATCTGATGGTATTAAAACTCGTCAGGCTGTCGCTGCGGGTAGGCGATGATGTAACAAAAAACTTAGCCAGATTGGCTTTCTCCGAATTATATGCGGCATCGCTCAGTACCACGTAAGTGTATAACGAATCCTCCGAGCCTATAGGCGCAACATCGGTAAACCGGTTGAGGGTTACAATGCCTGTGCCTGTCTGATAAATGGGCAAACCATTAGCCGGGTTTATCCCCGTTTGTACAGCCTTGGTTTTATCAAAAATTTGATAATTTAACGATGTAAACTCTTTTTTCTGCAAAAAGGATGTTGAAAGCAGGTATTGCAAGGCATTTGGTTTGGGTATAATGGCCGATGAAATGATATGGATAACGCCATTGCCCACATACTGGTCGGCCGTTGTGATCGGCTGATCGTCAACCGTTGTTTTGGTAAAGGTAACGTTCTTACCGTTCAGGGTTTTGATGTACAAAAATGTTTGTACCTCTGATGTAAAGTGCTGCTGGGTTGAAATATGATTGCCCACAAACAATTTTAAGCTCGCGGTATCAGCCAATATTGCCGGGTCAACCAGCTTCATGGCAGCATTATTTGGCGCCCAAACCGTAAACGTTTTAGACGATGCGATCACCTGATCGTATCCTGTTTTTGCCAGATAGCCAGCAAAAACACTCAGGTCGGGGTTTTGATTAATGGCTGTTAACAAGTTACTGCTGAGTGCCGGATCATTAATAGCGTTGAACTTATCCCACTTTTTACACGAAAAAGCGAACAACAACAACAATATTGTAAATAAAATGATGGGGTGTTTTTTAATCGTCATTCTGTTGATTTTATATTATTCATCCTGATAATTTCCCGGACCGGCAAACAGCGAGGCTATTTTACCGACCCGGATCTTATGATGTTAAGGCACATTCGTAAAATCCAACGATCCATCTTTATTAAATCGTGGTAAAATTTGTGACGCAGCGTTTACCGGGATAAAATGGATCATATCCAGATCATCGGTGTTACTATTACCCTGGATCACATCAAACCTTACCGAATGTGTGCCTGTTGCACCTATGGTAACAATACCTACCAGCTTCCCGATAAGCACATTCATTAAAGGTTTTGCTGTAGTGGCCCTCGTCGGATCGGTAGTGTAATATTTCCATCCCTGTGACTCCAACACTGCAGATGAACCTACTGGTGCCGGCTCGGCAAAATCGAATGGCTTAGGCATCACAACGCCATCTATCGAAACCTGGCATTGGGTGCGCCTGCCTGTTGGCCATGAGCCGCCTTGCTCCCTGCGTTCGTAACATATCCAAACCTTGTATTGGCCCTTTACCAAAACCGGGGTTTTTAAAACCATATAAGCGCCGGTAGCCGAGCCCGGGTTGGCTACTGTAGCCACACCAAGCGGTAAATTCATATAATCGCCGTATACAAAGCTTGCGTTTGTTGAAGGCGCAACAGCTCCGCCCGGCGATTTTCCGCCAGGTGTACAATAATTGGGGCTGTATTTTTCGCCGGTGGCAGCTTCTACGTGGTTCCAATCCCAACCGGCTATAGGTGTGGTAGTAGCCGTTAGTTTAGGGAAGTACTTACGTACCGCTGTTTTTCTGAAAATGCTGCCTAAAGCCCTAACTTCCGGAAAATCAGCAACATCCCAATATACAGCCGTCGGGAGCCTCACTTTTGGTGCGATGTGGCCGGTAGTAGTGCCGGCGGTAGAGGCATACGGAGCTGTATAATGCAACACACCATTTGATGTGGTAAGGTCGCTTTTAGCACGGTTAAGCATCACGCCCGGTTCGTAAGTGCCGTTAAATACCAGGTCGTTAATAAGCACTTGCCTGTTTACCAGCGATGCGGCAATACTTTCGGTTGGGGCAAGGGTGGTATGGGTTGAGCCCGACCCTATATCGGCTAAATATTTAGCCGTATACAAAATGTGGTAGGCAAAAAACACGTGTAAACTGTCGGTAATGGTTTTGGGGTCGCTGCCTGCTTTAAAATATCTGGTTTGCAGGGCGGCAAAAGTTGCAAAACCGGCAGCTTTAAATATTGAATCGGTTTCAGTAAGCACCGTTAAAAACTTATGGTTAACATCGGGGTTTACCGCAGGCAAAACATTTAACGAGTCATAAAGCCCGGTAACCTTTAAACCCTGGGTAAATATCGAAAGGTTAGGGTCGGCCTCTATTGTCTGGGCAAGTGTTTTTGTTGCAGGTATCAGCACGCCGTCAACCTCATGTATAATTCCGTTTCCCACATGAATATTAGCGGCAACAATATTACCTTGTTTGTTTATCCTTATCAGCGACTGGCCGTTAATATTAACCCCTCCTGTTGTTAAATATTGGCCGTACATGGTGAGCGAATTGATCTTGCCATCGCCAAAATTTGCAGTACTTACCGTATCGTTGATCACGTGAAACGTAACCAGGTTGGTCAAATCGGCAATACTCATATCATCCACCGAGTTTTTTCCTATCTGTTTCAAATAAGCCGTCATGGCGGTATTATTTGGTAAAAACAAGGTATAGGTACCATAAGCCTGTAAAAAATCGGCGGTACCGCTTCGCGCAAGTACTTCCCTAAAAATGGAGTACTTATCGGGGTTTTTATCCAGGTAAGTGGTGATATTGGTATTTGTGCTCACTATGTAAACCAATTGGGCTTTTTTGCAACTGCTCGCAAAAAAAACCATGCCAAATACTGCTGCCAGCAGTACATAAGCAATTCTCAGTTTCTTTTCTCTTTTCATAATAATATTATTGATAGAAAGTATTTTGAACAAGGTTTTTATCAGCCGTTAACTCACTAATGTTTATCGGTAAATAATGACTGCGGATATCGGAGTATTTAGATTGGATCAGCAGTGCTTTGGTTGAGCCGGCATTGGTACCCACCACCGGGTAAATCAAGTTAATATAGGTGTAATTATCGCGTTTGGCACACCTTAATACATCAAACCAACGTTTACCTTCAAATGCAAACTCACGCTGTCTTTCGGCCAATACATACTCTGTAATGGCCTCAGAATCGGTTATCGATGGCGACTGCGCCGAGCCGCTGAGCGCGTGGGCCCGTGTGCGCACGGCATTTATTAGGTCAAGGGCGGTCTGTCCTTTACCGGGCGTCCAGGCGCAGGCTTCGGCTTTTAATAATAATATATCAGAATACCTGTATAAAAACCAGTGTGTATAGGCTGTAGTAACCGTTCTTAGGGTGTTGATGTTAGGCGTACCTATAAATTTCCAGATCACGTTATCAGTAGCACGCAATGAACCGGCATCGCCGCGGATATCCTTATTATTTATCGGGTCTACAGGGTCAACCGTAAACAACTGGTCCATTAACGTTGGCGCTGCTAAAAACTGCTTCTTGGATGGGTCGCCAAATAAGGTGAAAAAAGGGCTAAGCAATTGGGCGTCAAACTGTATCTCAAAAATGCTTTCGTTTGAGTTGCCATTATAAAAAACGTTGGTATACCAATCTACCTGCGATGAACCATCCATTAAGCCCAGCGTGCCCGAGTTGATCACCTTATCACATGCGGTAATGCAATTGGCGTAATACTCGGGGTGGGTACTATCGGCCATCCATAAATATACATCGGCCTGTATAGCGTTTATACCGTATTTTGTTAAACGACCTTTGTTTAGGCGGGCATCAGCCCCAAAACTAAAAACTGCGTTTTGTTCGGCAAAGGTTAAATCGTCAACAATAACTTTCAATACATCCTGCTGACTGCTCTTAGCTAACAATTGGATGGTTGAGTCGGTTGACGAAGCAGTTAATTGCAGAGGCACATCGCCAAACGTGCGTACCAAATAAAAGTACATCAATGCCCTAAGCCCCCGTGCCTCGGCCAGGTAAGCATTCAATTGGGTTTGCGTTAAGGTCGGGTCGTTTTGCATTACCGATGGCCCAAACTGTATCACGGTATTGCAGTTATTGATTACAGCGTATACGGCGTCCCATTTGGTAAGGCTGCTTGTTGAAAGGATGTTGGCCGACGCGTATTGCGATTCTTCGGTAGTTGAAGCGGGCGTCAGGCTGATCATATCTGTCCTTAATTCGCCCCAGATAAACATGTTTTGAACAAGGGTTGGGCTAGCCAGCGAAACATAACAGCCAACCACAGCTGCCCGTAACTGATCTGCCGTTTGCCAATAATCCTGCCTGGTTTTGCCATCAATAGGTTTAGTATCCAACCACTTTGTACACGAAGAAGAGCATACGAGGCCGATAATTAATACTGCTGAAAATTTTATATTCTTTATCATAATAATGGTCTGATAGTTAAAAGCCGATGGTTAGCCCCAATGCAAAATTCTTTGACGCCGGTGTTAACGACGCATCCGAAACATAGCTGAAAGGTGTATTTGAACCTCTGCCGGATACATCTGGTTCAACACCCAGGTAATTTGTCCAGGTGTACAGGTTTTCGGCTGTTATGTACATGCTGGCACTTTTTACTCCCAATTTGTCGGTTAATGTTTTAGCCAGGTTATACCGCACTGTTACCGATTGTAACCTGCAGTAAGATGCGTCGGACACGTACCTGTCAGATCCAAGCCAGTTGTAACCCATACCCTGTAAAGCCCTTGGTACATCTGTTATATCGCCCGGGTTACGCCACCTGCGCAGCACCGCGGTACTTTGGTTATTGTAACCGTACATGTTGGTGGTGGTGATCAGGTTTTGATTGATAAGCTGATAGCCCAGTTTGTATACAAAAAACGCCTGTATTTTTAAATTGCCATTAATGGTAGCGCTGGGGCCAAACCCGCCCGTAACTTTTGGCGTGCCATTACCCAGGTACACAATATCGTCTGCATTGATATTACCATCGTGGTTAATATCTTCGTACTTGGCATCGCCTGGCTGAAATACATAATCCGTTTGTGGGTAGTTAAACCTCATGTAAACTGTTTGCCCCGACGGGGTAACAATGGGGTTGCCCGATATACCGGTGGCCACAGTGGCTGCCTGATCTTTATAAACTCCCTGATACCTAAATCCGTAAAACGACCCAAACGGGTTGCCAACTTGTAAAAATGTACGGTACACGCCATTCTGGTCAACCCGTTTACCATCCGAGGTTGGAAACTGATCGGATACGCTTTGAATTACGTTCTCGTTTTTGGCGATGTTAAAATCAAAGTTTAGCAACAGTTTCTTTGTTTTAACTATTGTTGTGGTTATACCGATCTCAAATCCGCGGTTAACTAAAGTCCCAACGTTGGCGTCCGAAATTGTAGAAAAGCCCGTATAAGCCGGTATGGTGAGGTTATTAAATAAAAGATCGACTGTCCGGTTATTGTAGTAGTCCACATCGATCATTACCCTGTTATTAAATGCCCAAAAGTTAAGGCCGGCATCAAGACCGTACAAGGTTTGATATTTCAGGTTATCCAACCCGATGTTACCTGCCTGTACACCCGACTGGCCAGCATATGACGATGCTGTCGGAACGTAGGTGTTATAATAACCGTAAACGTATTTCGGATCGGGCGTTTGTGGGGTTGCACCAAAGCTGAACCTGAAACTCAGATCGTTAATAGCCTTGACCTTTTGCATAAAGGGTTCGCCCGAAACACGCCATCTTGTTGATATCGAAGGTGATAAGCGCATACGGTTATTACTGCTTATGAGCGAACTGCCGTCAATACGGCCACCTACGTTAATAAGGTACCTGTCGAGAAATGAGTATTGATTGGTGAGCACTATGCCAATGGAGCGTACATCGGTATTCGATGTTGTCAAAACAAAATCGCCGCTTTGTATTCTCGAGGGGTCGGCTGCGTCTTGCAAGCTCGAAGAGGCCGCGTTAGCTGTGGTGATATTTTGGGCCAATTGGCGGGTATCATTTGTTTGGAATGACAGTAAGGTTTGCAGCTTATGCTTGTCTGATTTAAACTGAGGGGTGTAAATAAGGTTAAATTTACTGTCAACAATGTACGAGTCGCCATCATTGTCTCCTGCACGGTTTACAACCGATTCTGATGCCGGGCGGCCCGTTGCTATTTGCGGCAAGAAACTTTTTGACTTTACGTTATTGATGTCAAACTGAATATCGAAGGTAGTCATCAAAACCGATGGCAGTATCGAATATCTCAGGCTAAAATGCGGCGTTACACGCTCGCCTATCTGATCGCTAAGCGCTGTTTTTGCCAAAGCAACCGGGTTGGCGGTAGCCGAGGTTGAAACTGTGTTGTTTGTTAAGATAAACTGCCCCTGGATATTTGATGCCGGCGAAAAATATACCGGGGTTTGGTTGCCAAACTCGTCATATTGGTAGATGCTCATATTTGGCATCTTATTATAAGCTATGCTCCGTAGTAGTGTAGTATAGTTCAGCGTGTTATCCACATGGGCGTACGCAATATCCGTACGGAAAGATATCCGGTTCGAAACCGTGTAGTCCAAATTGATCCGGCTTGCTATCCGGCTTAGCCCGGTGCCCAGCGTAGTGCCCCGCTGGTCGGTATAACCAACCGAAGCGTAATACCTTGCCTTTTCGCCACCACCCTGCATGGATACGTTATGGTCCTGTATGTAGCCCGTTTGCGTAATAGCACCTATCCAATCGGTATTGTTGCTGTAGTTGTAATAGTTAAAAGGGTCGCGCTTATCATAGTTAAATTCAGGAAAATTTAGCGTGTTTAAAGGCAAGCCCCCCCTGTTTGCAACCTCTTCGGGTATCAGTTCAGAATATTGGTCGCCATTAAGCAAGGGCAACGGTTTAGGCTGATGTTGTATGGTACCCCTGAAACTGTAATTGATTATCGGTTTACCTATTGTACCACGCTTTGTATTGATCACCAAAACGCCATTAGCTGCTTTAGGGCCCCATATAGCTGTCGAAGCCGCATCTTTAAGCACAGTTATATCTTTAATATCGGTGGGTGCTATGTTAAGCAACTGAGCATACCCCTGCTCATCGGCCGACTGAAAACTAAAATCGGACGGTATGGTAATATCGTAAGGTAAACCATCTACAACGATCAGCGGATTTGAGGATCCATTTATCGCACTTGTTCCACGTATTTTTATCGACATTGGTGCACCCGGGTCGCCCGACGTTGTGCCGATATCTACACCCGGTAATCGCCCTTGCAGTGCCTGGTCTATTGATGTTGCCGACAACTCTTCAAGGTCTTTAGCGTTTATGGTTGCGGTAGAGGTGGTAAGGTCCCTCCTGTCAGTATTTAAGCCGGTACCGTTGGATGTCGTCGGGCTCCCCACGATTAAAACGTCTGTCAGTGCTTTAGCCGTAGATGTAAGCGAAAAATTAATGACTGTACGCCCGTTTATTGCTTCGGCTATGGTTTTATAGCTGATGTATGATACCTGTATCTGATTGTTTACGTCAGTTATCCGCAGCGCGTAATTTCCATCCAGGTCTGTTGATACACCGGTTATTACGCGTTTATCTTTATCCAGCTCAACTACAGATGCACCAGGTATGGCCGATTTATCTTTCGAATCAATAACCTTTCCGCGGATAACAACTTTAGCCTGCGCCTGGGCTTTAACATACACCGGCAAACAAAAGCAGAGAAGCAGAAAAAAATAAGATATTATTAGTAGCTTTTTTTTCATAAACCTAATTAGTTAAAATTCAGTACCTGGTTAATAGAATGGATGAGCGCCCTGTTAGCCAGGTTATTACTACCGGCCAGGTTAATAGTGGCCCCTACGCCGCTCACATAGTGCGAGTCGCGCACCTGCATGGTGGTTGGGTCTGTCGGGTTGGTATAAACAACGGTAACTGTTTTAGCATTACCGGCAGGGTCGGTTAAAAGGGTGGCATATATCCCGCTTTTTTTACCATCAACGGCAACTGTGTTTTTATTGAGAATATGGTATAGGATAAAATTGGCTACATCGAGCTGTTGGCTTGGGGTTTGGCCGGCAGCTGTAAAAGCAGGTACACCGGTTGTTGTATTGCCAGGCAATAAGCCAGCCTTTACGGCCTGGGTAATAGCCGCGTTGGTTGGAATAAAGGCTGTAAAAAATGTACCTACCGGGGCGCCAAGTATATTGTGCAAAAAGGTATCATAAATTGGTCCCGAGTTGATCATGTATTGATAAAAATAATTGAACCTGGCCGAAACCGTAGGGTCGGTAGATTGCCCGAGCCGCTCAATGCTCTGGCCAAGGGTTTCTGAGTTTTCGGCAAAATGGAGCAGCCCTTTTGTATAGTATACCTTACCGTTAAACGCGGTTTTGGCGCTATCAATGGTAACCGATGTTCCGTCAACTATGTTACCCGAGCCGTATACCTTGTTATTGACAAACTTAACATACTCACCATCAAAAGTTTCGCCAACACCTGTGCCAGATAGATCATCAAACTCGCCGTTAGGGGTATTAACTACTGATATGTCAGCTATCCGGGTTAACCGGTCCTGGTTGGTGGTGAGGGTTGTAACAGTTGGTGTGGCAGGGTCGGTATATGCCCATTGGCTATGGTCGGTATCGTAGTTATAACCAAGTTTTTTAACCTCAACATCCGACATCATGAAAACCGTATACCTAAACGCGGGGTTAATGGTGCCGACTTTTAGGTCCGATTCATAAAATATCCTGTTCATCAGGCTATATTTAGGGTCGAGGTAAACTTTACCATACACCGACCTGAAAATATTTGCTTTATGCGATGTAGCAGTACCATAAAAATTACCGTTGCTTAAAACCTTGCGGTCAACAATATCGCCACCGGTAAACGAGGCCGATTGTACTTCAAAGTTTTTAGCCGTTAAAATATCACGGGGCCATACGGTGGTGGTCCAAAAGAAAGAGTTAATTAAATCGATGGTAACGGAGGCTGGTGCCGAATTAAAATCGTGCAGGTTAACCAATATCTCTTTTTCCCAGGCAACCAGGGCTGTATTGTTGGGTATGGCAGCGGTCCACGCCTGCTCTTGCGCATCTGTTTGAGATTGATTAAGGTAACTCTCATTATTTGGTGCAAAAGCTAACGAGGTTGGATAGGATTTGATAAACACCGAGTCGGTTTTATGCGTTAAAATATTGTAACGGCGTGTTAAGGTTGCATCGTAAGTATACACGGCAACCCTATCAAGCAGTTTTCTAAACTCGCTGTATTGCGCGTTATTGGTAACGTATTGTTCAATGTTTGGGATTGGGGTTATTACCTTATCTATTTCGTGTATTATCCCGTTTTCGGCAACTATATCGGCAGTAACAACATTAGCGCCGGCAACACTAAACCCGGTGTATATAGAACCCGGATAAAATGAGGAATAATCCGCGCTCGAAAACCCTTGCACATTGGTATAACTATCAATAAAATAAGGTATGTACTTATTGTTATTATCGTTAACCACATAGGCCCCGTTACGGTTATTGCCTACAACCATACCTGAGTGGCTTGGGTCCTTGTAGGTAAAGTCGTAATAAAATGTCTTCCGGCGGTATGAATCGTTGGGCGTAGGGCCTTTGGATGTTTGAAACATGGCCAGCTGGTCCTTACGGTATGAATTGGGCACCAAGCAGTAAGTTACAATAGCCGCTGCCGAAACCGAATCGAGGCTACTTACACCAGCTATGCTATTTGCCTGAAAATAGGCTTTAAAGGCATCGTCATTGGGTGCAAAAAATGTCCAGTACCCTGCCGTTCCCAGCGTTGTTTTAAAACCTGCTTTATCAATACAAGCTAAAATATTGGTAAAATTTCCCCGGGTTTTTAACTGTTGGTAAATTGGCTGCGCTAACGAGTCGGGGCGCGCAAAATAATCATCAAACGCCTTCTTTTTACAGGAAGAGACTGATACTACAATAAAAAAAATACAAATTGTTACGTAAAAAAATCTAATCATAATTATTATAGTTAAATCAACTATTACTTAATAACTAAGGGTATATCTAAAAAAACGGGCATACCCCGCACTTGAAGACAGCAAATCTTCTATACCCTATTTAATTATTGTATCAAAACTGAAACCTATAAAGGCCTTAATTGCTAATTGGTATGTTAACCGGCAATAAAATCAGGCCGTGATGAAACCTGGCTTTGCCCTGCAAAAATCTGTCGTTTTACTGCTATTATAATTTTTGCTACTTACTAAAAAGTACAATTGGTTAACTGTTACTAATATAGGGCATATTATTGTCATCGCAAGTGCTTTTTGGCAATCGGTTGCATTTTATAAATAATTCACCCGATCGCTTATTAAATTATACATATAGTAAAAAAACAAATGGTTTGTTATGTATTTTACCTACGCAATCGTTGCCGGGTTGTTATCAAAAATTCAGCTTTTTTAACCATTATTTAACTAAATATTTCTTAACTGCTCATTATTTGGTCGTTTTATTGCCCCGTCTGTCTTTTTTTCACTCACTTTTCCTATTAACAAGGCCCCAAATGACTGCTACAATAGTAAATTTTGGAACCAAATATGACTTCATATCACATAATTCATTACAAATAACTAACAATCAATTATTTAACTCGAAATAAATACTATAAAGCGATTTGATGGGTTTAAACAATAGAGAGGCCTGTAAAGCAAGCTTATGTGAGTTTAAGACAATCGGATGCAGATTAAAAAATACCCTTTCACCCGATTGGCCCTGTTTCAAATCAATGTAATGCAAACAAGATACAATTACCATGATCAATATTTGAGATAGCGTTGCCAGGCTGATAGTAAATTACTTAAACTTGTGCCGGATCATTTGGAACAGCAGAAAGCCTCTGTGGCAACAATGCTTTGTTTATAATATATTAAAACTAAACACTATTTTATTTATGAAATTACCTGTCGATAAAACCCGCACAATATTATTTAGCTTAACTGTTTTAATGGTTATTACGCTGCAGGCGTTTATTACGACCGGTCAGCAGCAAAAGCCTGTACTTTATATTATAGGCGATTCTACCGTGCAGAATAATGATGGAAATGGCAAAAACGAATACTGGGGCTGGGGTACACCATTTGGGGTTTACCTGGATACTGCCCGGATTTCGCTGCAGAACCGTGCCAAATCGGGCACCAGCACCCGCACCTTTATTTTAGATGGAAGATGGGATAAGATATTAAGCACCCTAAAAAAGGGCGATTTCGTGATCATGCAGTTCGGCCATAACGATCATGCCGGCGTAGCCGATACCGGTCAGCAAAAAGGCACGCTATTGGGCATCAGCGACTCCACTACCGAGATCATTAGCCTCCGTACACACCAAAAAGAAATTGTACATACTTACGGCTGGTACTTACAAAAGTTTATTTCCGAAACAAATGCCAGGGGCGCCACCCCTATTGTTTGTTCGCTGGTACCACGCAACAGATGGGTAAAAGGCGAAGTAGTTAAAGAAGCCGAATACCCAGAGTGGGCTGAAGCCGAAGCCAAAAAGAATGGTGCCTACTATATAAACCTAAACCGTATTATAGCAGCACACTGGAAAGCGCTTGGCCAGGCCAATGTAAAAAAGTTTTTCCCTATCGATGGTACGCATACCAATATCGAAGGTGCACGGCTTAATGCTGCCTCGGTTATGGAAGGTATTAAGGGAATACCGGATTGCCCATTAAACCAATACCTTAAATAATTAAATTAAATGTTTTTTTAGGTGCTCACACACCTTTACAGAATATGACCCAATTTTATCACACCAGCCAGATCTGTTTTTTACTTAAACCTGCAAAATAAAAAATATTCCGGTTAGTTGATTTTGGTTTTTACATTCTTTCATTGGTACCTTTTTGGCGATTTGCCTATATGAAAAACGATTGTTGCCAAGAGCCATGTTGAAAACCTGATCCATTGCATTAATGATGAATACAGGCCGCTGCTTGAAACCGGGGCAGCAACTATATGTTGAGATAGCGAAAAAAAATGGTCATTGAAGTTATTAAAACACTATTTTTAACTGCCAATTAAAATGGCTATTTCAAATTAATATAAATGAAACGAGCTGTCTTTTGTGCGATTACTACAATATTACTGTTTGCAGCTTGCAAACCAAAAACAACTACGGTTGTGGTTCCCTCGCAGGTGCGCCAGCAATCATTATTGCCTAAAAAAGCATTATGCTGTGAATCGAACCTGCCGGCAAGATTTGGCCGGGTTGCCAATAATATTGATGTTGTGCCAGGTAACGATCAACCGCATACTGGAATGGTTTTTATAAAAGCTGGGACTTTTATGATGGGTGGCGATAACAAGCAGGCTGCCGATGATGAATACCCCAAACATAAAGTAAGTGTTAACGGTTTTTGGATAGATGCGATCGAAGTAACCAATGCGGCATTCGCCAAGTTTGTGAAAGCCACTGGCTATATTACTACAGCCGAACGCAAGGCCGATTGGAACGAACTAAAAAAACAAGTACCACCCGGAACACCCAAGCCAGATGATAGCTTGTTGGTGCCAGCATCATTAGTGTTTAAACAGCCCGGCAAAGCAGTGCCGCTCAACGATTACAGCCAGTGGTGGGTCTGGAAGAAGGGGGCCAACTGGCGGCACCCACATGGCCCGGGCAGTAATATAAAAAGTAAAGACAATTTCCCGGTGGTACAGGTATCCTGGTTTGATGCTGAAGCCTATTGCAAATGGGCCGGCAAACGCCTGCCCACCGAGGCCGAATGGGAGTGGGCGGCCCGCGGAGGTTTATCCAATAATATTTATCCCTGGGGTAACGAGCCGGTAGATGCCGGGCAGCCTAAAGCCAATACCTGGCAAGGCCGTTTTCCAAATATCAACACAATGCGCGATAAATTCTTTTATACAGCTCCTGTAGGCTCGTTTAAACCAAACGGGTACGGATTATACGACATGGCAGGAAATGTTTGGGAATGGTGTGCCGATTATTACGACAATAAGTATTATTCATCTGTTAACAAGCCAGGTGGGGTAAGTAACCCAAAAGGCCCTTCGGATAGTTATGATCCTGAAGAGCCTTATGCAAAAAAACGCGTTATACGCGGCGGATCGTTTTTGTGTAACGATATATATTGTTCGGGTTACCGTGTTGCCCGTAGGATGAAAAGCACCGAAGACAGCGGCATGGAGCATCTGGGTTTTCGGTGTGTGCAGAATTAACGAAATCAAGTTCTTTATAAATTTAATATCCCAGCTGGCTACGGTGCTTATATTATTGACGGCACCACTGTACATTATTTGAACGATATTAAAACTGAAGGATGTTTTTTAATTATTAAAAACATGAAGTCTGTTTATTGTAAAACTATTCGTTTTCTTAAGTTTTTTTGTGATCAACGTCGCAATAAGCGCAATTTGGCTGTTAGAATATAACCATTATACGATTGTTTCGTTATTTTCCGATACAAAACTTCGAAAAAATATTATCCAGCAGGTCATCGGTGGTAACAACGCCTGTTATCTCGCCAAGGTAATGTAGTGCCTGTTTAATATCAAGCGCTAAAAAATCGGAGGTGATGGGGTTATCTATTCCGTTGAGCACCCGCATTAAGGCTTCTTCGGTTTTTTGCAGGGCTTCCAGGTGGCGTATGTTGGTGACCAGTGTTTCGTCGCCGGCGAGGCGGCCTTGCACCGTGCTATCATATATAGCCTGCTTTAAATCGTCGATATGTTGTTTTTCGCGGGCCGATACGCCGATCAGCTTTACTCCCTCGGGCAAGTTAAAATCAACTGATACATCCTTTTTGGCCAAAAGATCAATTTTATTGGCAACTGCCAGTACCGGCACATCGCTATGTGCAAGGTTTTGGATATCGGACTGCACATCGGCAGGCGTGAGTATATCCGCATCAAAAATATAAAGTACCAGGGCCGACTGCTTTATCTTTTCCAAAGTTTTTTGTACCCCAATGGCTTCGATAGCATCAGTAGCTTCACGCAGGCCGGCAGTATCTATCATCCTGAAATTGATCCCATTAATATTAAGCACCTCTTCAATAGTATCGCGTGTAGTCCCTGCAATATGACTTACTATAGCACGGTCTTCGTTTAAAAGCGCGTTCAACAACGTCGATTTCCCTGCGTTGGGCCTTCCGGCGATAACCGTGTTTACCCCTGTTTTAATAGCATTGCCTAACTCGAACGACTGGATAAGCCCACCGACCACCTTACTAATGTCAACCACCAGTTGTTTTAATTGTGTGCGATTGGCAAACTCAACGTCTTCTTCCGAAAAATCGAGCTCCAGCTCTATCAGCGAAGCAAAGTTGACCAATTGCTCTCGCAATTGTGTTAACTGGCTGCTGTAACCGCCACGCAGTTGCTGCATAGCTACCTGTTGCGATGCTTTGGAGTTGGCAGCTATAAGGTCGGCAACGGCCTCGGCCTGGCTCAGATCAAGCTGGCCGTTCATAAACGCCCGCAAAGTAAACTCGCCGGGTTTAGCAGCACGTGCCCCCTGTTTTATAAAAAGTTTAATTATTGAGGCTATAATATAGGGCGAGGCGTGGCACGAAACTTCCACCACATTTTCGCGGGTGTATGAGCTTGGCGCGATGAATATGGAGGCTAGCACCTCGTCTAAAACCACATCGCCGTCCATTATCGAACCAAAGTGAATGGTATGCGATGCCTGCTTATTAAGGTCTTTACCCTTAAAAACAGAAGCGGCAATGCTGATGGCCCCCTGACCTGATAAGCGGATGACCGCTATAGCACCTACACCATTAGGCGTGGCCAAAGCAACAATGGTATCTTCAGGCGGGGTTTGGGTATGATGTTTTGCGTATGGTTGCATGCGTGTGCAAAGGTCGGCAATTAGCCGCAATTCATCATAGTAGTTTTAAAAACAATGCAACCATAGTATTAACTAATTGTGTATTTACCTGAGCAACACCTTGTATATCCGTTAACCGGCTCTTAATTTACTTTGCCTGCAGGGTATGCTTGTAGCCTAAACTGCGGCAAAAACAAGGGCACCGCTGCAATTTTGTATAATTTAAAGCTGAGTTTCTGAAAATAATTAAAAAAACTATCGCTTCAATAAAATAAAAGCAGTAATTTGGGTGTCTTAAATTTACCATGATAAAAATCTGGTTTGTTAACAATTAGTTTATATTGGATATATTTTTAATTTCTAATTTCGTAAAATAGTTTAATTGACAAGCATATAAATATCTCACATGAAAAAACAGCTACGCTACCTACTTTACACCTTATTATTTTTCATGCCATCCACGCTATTAGCGCAGATAGCCAATCACGTTGTAATGAGCCAGGTTTATGGTGGTGGTGGAAACACTAACGCTCCGTGGACTAATGACTTTGTGGAGTTGTATAACCCAACTTCTTCAGATGTGACCATGACCAACTGGTCGCTTCAATACACATCGGCAGCAGGCACTACATGGGGGTCAAGCGGAACAACCCTTGCGTCGTTTAGTGGAACGATAAAAGCACATGGTTATTTCCTGATCGGGTTAGCCGCCGGAACAACTGTTACCAACAAGCCGTTACCAACAACCGATGCTACAGGTACTATTAATATGAGTGCATCTGCAGGTAAAGTAGCCCTCGTGAATAATTCAACCGTTATATCGCAGGTAGCTAACCCTACTGATGCAAGTATTGTTGACCTTATCGGATTTTATACCGCAGGGGGTGCAACAGTAACCAATGGTTTTGAAACTGCCGTACTAACTGTGCCGTCAACAGTAACATCAAATACCTGGGCCGCACAGCGGGTTGCCAATGCCACGTCAACTGCTACAACATTGTCTGCCGGCGGCTCGGATGCAAGCGCCGGTAACGGATGGGATGCGAACAACAATTCTACAGATTTTGTGGTGCAAACTACCATCGTGCCAAAAAATTCGTCGACTCCTATTGCCCCTGCACTTGCCCCAAGCTTATCTGCTTCAGTTCCTTCACTGAGTTTTGGCAACCAAACCAATAACACTACGTCATCCCCAGCTTTAAGTTATACCTTAACGGGCACTAATTTAACCGCCAATACCACCGTTTCGGTTACCGGTCCGTTCCTGGTATCAAAAACAGCTACCGGCGGCTTTGCGGCATCAATTACATATAGCACTACTGAGGTTGCAGCATCACCAAGTGTATACGTACAGTTTACACCAACAGCAACAGGCGCTGCCTCAGGTTCAATAACGCATGCGAGCACGGGGGTTACTTCGCCGCCAACCGTAACCCTTTCGGGTACCGGTGTGCCACCCGCACCTACCGTTACCCCATCAACAAGTTCAATAACGTTTGTTGGTCAAACTACCAATACTACATCAGCCGCGCAAACTTTTACATTAGCAGCCGCTAATTTAACCGCTGGTGTAACGGTTACGGCTACCGCACCTTATACCATATCTAAAGATGGTACAACTTATAGCACTGTATTGACTTATTTAAGTACCGATTTTGCTACTGCACAAACTATATCCGTAAAATTTACGCCGCTAACCCTGGGCGCGCAACCAGGTACAATTACTTTTGCAAGCACAGGCCTGGTTAGCCCGCCAACCGTTACTTTGAGCGGTACGGGCGTGGTTCCAAATCCATCGTTAAGCGTAAATCCTTCAACGTTGACATTTAACGCAACAGTTGGCACAACTTCGGCCGCGCAAACATATACCCTGGGAGGTGCAAACTTAACAGCTGGTGTAACTTTAAACACTGCACTGCCTTATGCTATATCAAAAGATGGCATAACCTACGGTCAAACATTATCTTATCTAAGTACCGATTTTAGCACCAATCAAACGGTATATGTACAATTTAGTCCTACCACAGGTGGTGCGGCCAATGGCAGCATCACACAATCATCAACAAATGCCACAACACAAACGGTTACTTTAAACGGTACTGGTGTGGCTATCCCTGTGTTAACAGCTACCCCAACACCCTTGGCTTTTGGTAATCAGGTTATTAATTTAACCTCGGCACCACAAACGTTTACCTTATCGGGCACCAATCTTACAGTTAACACTACGGTTACTGCATCGGCCCTGTTTACAGTTTCAAAAACAGCCACAGGCACTTACGCTTCTTCGATAAGCTACACCCCTGCCGAACTGGCCACCGCGCAAACAGTATATGTAGCATTTAGCCCAACAGCCATTGCTGCGGCAACCGGCACAGTTACCGTTGCAACGCCATTAGCAACATCGCAAACGGTTAATTTAACCGGTACAGGTATTGCACCATTAAATACGGCACCAACCCTTAACGCTATTTCGGATGTTGCCATTTGCGCCACAGCCACCCCTGTTCAGCAAACTATCGCTTTAAGTGGTATTACACCTGGTATTGAGCCTACACAATCTACAGTGCTTTCTATCAGTTCAAACAACGCTGGGTTATTTTCTTCACTTGGTGTATTCCCTATCCAGGGTACAACTACCGGGCAGATCAATTATACCATTGCAAGCGGCGCAAGCGGCTCAGCCATTGTTACGGTTACTGTAAAAGATAACGGCGGTACATTAAATGGTGGTGTAGACACTTATATCCGAACATTTAACATTACCGTAAGTGCTTTACCTACTGTAGGTATTACCAGTAACGTTGGCAGTACCATTACAAGGGGTGTAACTGCACAACTTAGCGCACCGTCTGGTGCCGCATCGTACACCTGGACAGGTAACGATATCGTTAGCGGCCAGGGCACATCAGTACTAACGGTAAGGCCAAAAACATCAGGTACTTATTCGGTAACGGTTACTAATGCCAGTGGCTGCGCAGCAACGCAGACATTCGCTTTTGTGGTAACTACATCGTACCCGTTGGTTACTAACAACATCCTAACTCCCAACGGCGATGGCAAAAACGATACATGGATCATCAAGAATATCGATTACTACCCAAATAGCTATGTTAAAGTAGTTGACAAAGCCGGTAAACTGGTTTTTGAAGCAACCGGTTACCAAAACGACTGGGCTGGTACTTACCATGGAACCCCATTAACACAGGGCACATATTTTTATGTGATCGATCTGGGAAGCGGTGCCGCTAAATATTCAGGTTATATTACTTTGATCAGGGACTAAACTTATTACAAAAACACAAAATGAAAAACACATATAAAAAACACATAGCTACTGCCTTTTTATTAGGCCTGATCATATGCTCAGCTTCGGTTAAGGCACAGATAAACCCCCTTGCCTCTGAATATTTTCAAAATCAATACCTATTTAACCCTGCGATGGCGGGTTTAAACTCAGGTCTGAATATCAACCTTGATTATCGCAAGCAAGCCATCGGCGTAAACGGCGAGCCGTCTACCCAATCAGGCACGGTTGAATATCAAATGAACAAGGTAGGCCTTGGCGCTAATTTGTATAACGATTTTTCGGGGCTTATCCGCACAACGCGTGTTGTAGTAACATACGCTTACCATTTGCCTATTGGTGGCAATAACCAGCAATTAAACTTTGGCCTATCTGCCGGCGTATTAAATCAGCACCTGCAAACTAACGACCTGATAGGCGATCAAAACGATAACAGCGTTGCAAATTTTAACAGCAAACAAAACTATGTTGATGGGGATTTTGGAGTGTCGTACACCAGCAACAAGTTTACGGCACAGGCAGTGTTGCCAAATTTAAAATCAACTTTTACCAATAACGGAACGGTTGATAAATCGTTATATTTTTTATCAGCAAGCTATAAATTTGGTTCTAAAGATTTTTATTTTGAACCAAAAGCCATTGTGCGGGGTATAAAAGGTCTTACAACACTTACCGATTACGGTGCCAATCTATCATTCAATGATAATTTGTTTAGTGTTCAGGGTATGTACCATAACGATAGCGCTACGTTTGGCTTTGGTTTAAACAAAACCTCGTACTCGCTGGTTGCATTTTATACCACAAACACAGGCTCATTAGCTAACAACTCAAACGGCGACCTTGAATTGGGCTTAAGGCTTAAACTTTAATACGCAAGTAACTTAATTCCAACAGCCCGTATATCGTAGCGATATGCGGGCTGTTTTTTTGATAAAACGTTTAGTTTGAAAATTTACTGTTGCTAATTATTTATAGTTATTTTTAGCAGGTAACATTTTAACCTAAAAACCCTGTAGCTAAAACAGCCGTGGCCCTATCAAACAATATCAATAAAAAAAGCCTGAAATATGTGTTATGGATAGCATTTGCGTTGACCTTCCAAACGGCATCGGCACAAATATTTCATATCAATAAAGTTAACTGTAATTTGAGTGCTGCTGATATTGCACTGCTTAACCGTATAGCCAGGTTTGAGGCCGGCTTTTACAACGACATATTCGGTACGCAAAAAAACGACAGCGTAACTGTTGATATCAATATTTACGGTAAGCAAAAAGAATATAATGTGGTGCAAAAAGACGCCATGAACACCACTTTCATCGATGGGTTTTACTCGCCGCGGGATGACAGGATATACCTGTACAAAAGCGATGTTTATATGAAAACCTTGTTTCACGAAACCAGCCATAAAATATTGGGGAACAACTTTCGAAATCCGCCGCAATGGTTAAACGAGGGTATCGCTACGTTATTAGGTTACCTGGAAGAAACCCCGGGTACAAACAAAATAGTATATATACCACAGCGGGTATATATAAGGCAGGTACGCGACAGCATTAAAGCTAACCGCAAATACCTCGAAAACTATTTTAGATATAAGACCACCGATTGGTACGATGAGGTTAAACGGCCCATGCTTTACGCCACGGCCTATTGTATTGTCTATTTTTTTATCAATATAGATAGGGACTATCTGGAACCCACACTAAATTTGATGAAGCAAGGCTATTCGACGCCGATGGCCATCCAAAAAATATTTGGTGGTTTTGATAAGTTCAACCAGCGGTTTTATGATTTTTACACCGCCGGCGCCGGTAGTGTCTCATCAACAAATTAACCGATATCACGCATCAAATTGCCTTCACCCATATCGGGCTGATGGTCATAATTGATCAGCGGCCTTAATTTAGTTTCGCCAACTGGTTGATCAAGACTATCCGTTTCCCGAAATTTATAGTTTTCAATGTCGCTAACCCTTGCGTAGCTGTAGCCAAGCCTTTTGTTTTCCTCGTCAATAAAAGTAAACAGATCGCCCAGGTTCTTGTAAACGTTCTGTAAAAACTTAAAGTTGGTTGATGTAAGGCATTGCCCAGCATCGTGCAAACCTTTGCCTGGTTCGCAAAAATTTAGTCTGGTTATAACACCGTTAACCAGTTCAACCTCAAATTTACCTTCGGTGTGCCAAACTAAATTGTTCTTTATTTCTCTGTAGTGGTCCATGTCATATCTTTATTTTATACGCCAGTTATTTAGTTACCACAGCATTAGCTATGCTGTTATATCCAAATAATAACAAGGCGTATGCCAAATTCGCATTCGGGTATGGGGGCTATTCAACGCCGAAGCCCGACAATTGACACAGGGTTGGTTAAAACCTTTAAAATGTTAATAAATAACTGGCTATTTAAAATTTCCGGCGCACTTTTCTGTAGCTATTGCAAAACTCATTGGATATTTGGTGGATACATTTTAAGTCACTATTTAACAAAACCATACGGGCGATAAGCTTTAAAAACAGAAGCGATAACCCGGATTACGGAGCGGCAACCTTCCCCATTGTAATTTCTATAAATATTATTTGAATTGCAACGCAAAAACTATATTTACCAAAACAAATGTTAAACATGAAAAAGTGGTTATTACCCTTTCTGCTGATACTGACCTCCGCACTGGTTAAAGCCCAGGACGACCTGACCATGAACCCTAATAATAAAGCCTACTATTCGCGATATTACGATGCGGCACCCCTTTTTCCGGATATGTACGATGGCGGCCTGTTTAAATATATTACCGACCATGTGGAGTACCCTCAAAACATAACCAGCAGCATAAGCGGCCAGATCAACATACACGCGATAGTGGATACTACCGGCGCCATAGTTGACCCGTTGGTAATACGAAGCATATCTCCCGAAGTTGACCGGGTAATTTTAAAACTGCTTGCAGTTATGCCGCATTCGCAACCGGCCATATACAAAGGGCATAAAGTGCCGGTGTTTTTAGCAGTAGTACTAAATGTTTCGGTTAATGCGTATGAAAAGACCATCAAAGCTACCCGGGACGTGCAGGCCCAGGTAAACGAAATGCAGCTTGCCAAAAAAGCCTATGATGTGAAGCCTAAATTTGCCGGACCGGATGATAATTTCTACAAATATGTTGTTGACAACATCAAATACCCTGAGGGAGTAAAATCGGATATTGATGCCATTATACAATTCCGTTTTACAATTGACACCGCAGGCCGTATAAAAGATATCGCGATAAGCCGGACCATATCAAAAGAAGTTGACCAGGCAGTTATTGATGTTATTAAATCGGCCCCACCGTATTCTGCACCTGCCACATTGTTCGGCAAAAAAGTAGTGCTACGTGCAACCTATAGCATAAACTTTGTTGTAAATACAACTTTAAAAACTATTACCGCGAAACAAATCCCACCCCCGCAACCCAACATAAACAACAGCCTGAATAGCGGCAACACTTTAGCAATATCTAAACCTTCAGTCGCCGACCCAAATCAAATTTTCACCGCAGTGGAAGTTTCGCCGGGCTATCCTGGTGGCGAAAACGCTTTTGGTCAGTTTTTAATGAACAATATCCGTTATCCGGCCTCCGCAAAAAAGAACAAGGTTGAGGGACGTGTTTTTTTAACTTTCGTGGTAGAAACTGATGGGGCGCTCTCCAACATTGTAGCGGTACGAACACCCTCGGCCGACCTGGCCGACGAGGCTATCCGGGTAATGAAGGATTGCCCTAAATGGACACCCGGTTATCAAAGCGGCAAGCCTGTGCGGGTGCAATATACTGTGCCTATTAATTTTACATTACAAAGCGCGACACGGTAGTTTAAAACTTTTCCTCTATCCCCAAACCAAACAACGCAAAATCGTATTTAACCGGATCAGCAGGGTCAAATTTGCGGAGTTGTTCGGTCAGTTCAACGGCGGTTTGCCAGTCGGTTTGTTTGCGGGTTATCAGGTTAAGTTTGCGTGCAACACGGTCAACATGCAGGTCGCAGGGCATAATCAGGTCGGCAGGTTTAATATGGTTCCAGATACCAAAGTCGACACCCGCATCATCCTTACGTACCATCCATCGCAAAAACATATTTAAACGCTTGCAGGTTGATTTTTGCTCGGGCGATGAAACGTGCTTTTTTGTGCGGTGCGGGTAGTCGGGCAAGGAGAAGAAATAGTTGCGGAAGTGGTTGAGAGAGTGCTCTGCCTTGCTTTGAGTAGCAGTGGCAGTTGTAGTGGCAGTTACCTGCGGTATAAATGCAGCTTCCAGGCTATCAAATCTTTCATAATGATATCTAAAGAAACTGATAAAATACAGGGTGTCAATATCATTAAACGTGCGGTGCTTAAAGTGCAGTAGTTTTTTCAGGTCGGGCTCCTGGTGGTTCATGATGAAATCATAAGGCGCACCATCCATCAGGTTAATCAATTCCTTGCATTTATTGATAATGGTTACCCGCTGCCCCCAGGCCAGCGTTGCCGCCCAAAAACCCATGATCTCAATATCCTGCTTTTTACTGAATAGGTGCGGAATAACGATAGGGTCGTTCTTGATAAAATCGGGGCGGTTGTATTGAAGTACTTTGCTATCTAAAAAAGCTTTGACGTTTTCGATCATATAATTAGTATTGAGTCGCAAGTATCAGGTAGCAAGACGAAGATTTTGCTTGGTACTTGATACTCAGTACTTGATACTACCCTAAGGCTTGTTTCAGATCCTCCAGCAGATCGTCAATATCCTCAATACCTACGCTTAAGCGCAACAGACTATCCACCACACCTACTTTTTCGCGGGCTTCTTTCGGGATGCTGCCATGTGTCATACTCACCGGATGGTTAACCAGTGATTCAACACCACCTAAAGATTCGGCCAGGGTGAATACTTTGAATGAGCCGGCAAGTTTGTAGGTATCCTCAAGCGTTGCACCCTTTACGGTGAACGATATCATGCCGCCAAAATCCTTCATCTGCGCTTTCGCGATGTCGTGATTGGGGTGGTCTTCAAAACCAGGCCAGTAAAGTTTATCGATCTTTGGGTGTGTTTTCAGGTACTCAGCTATTTTGCGGCCGTTCTCGCAATGGGCTTTCATACGCAAATGCAGGGTTTTAATACCGCGTAACACCAAAAAGCTATCCATCGGGCCAGGGGTTGCACCCGTAGCGTTGTAAAAGAACCATAGCTTTTTATACAACTCATCGTCATTCATCATCAAGGCACCCATTACCACATCGCTGTGGCCGCCCAGGTATTTGGTAGCCGAGTGCATCACCAGGTCGGCCCCCAGGTCGATCGGGTTTTGCAGGTATGGCGAGGCAAAAGTATTATCAACACAAAGCAGCACTTTATGCGCTTTCGCGATCTTAGCAACACCGGCAATATCAATGATCTTCATGGTTGGATTGGTAGGTGTTTCCAGCCAGATGAGTTTGGTTTTATCGTTGATATATGGCGTGATATTTTCGGGTTTAGATATATCCAGAAAATGAAACTTGATGCCATAATTGGCAAATATCTTGGTAAACATACGGTATGAACCCCCGTAAAGGTCATCGCCGGTAATTACTTCATCGCCAGGGGCCAACAGTTTCATCACCGAATCGGTTGCACCTAAACCACTCGAAAAAGCCAGGCCATGCTTGGCATTCTCCAGCGCCGCCAAACAATCTTCTAACGCCTTGCGGGTCGGGTTGGTACCACGCGAGTACTCATACCCTTTATTATCGCCCGGTGTTTTTTGCCAGTAGGTTGATGTTTGGTATATGGGCGTCATTACGGCGCCGGTTGTAGGGTCGGGCTCCTGCCCTGCGTGTATTGCTTTAGTTGCGAATTTCATAGCATGATGTTGAGCCCCCCAACCCCCTAAAGGGGGAGCAATTAAAAACATTCATTCCTTTAGGGAAAGGAATTTTATTCCCCCTTCAGGGGGTCAGGGGGCTAATATGCGCGTGCAAATATTACCCGTTGAGTTGAAGACTTGCCCGTTACCATACAAACACCATCTTCGGGCTGATTATCCAAGGGTATGCAGCGTATGGTAGCTTTGGTTTCTTGTTTAATGCGCTCTTCTGTTTCTGCCGTGCCATCCCAATGTGCCGATATAAAGCCAGGAGTTTCATCAAGCATCTTTTTAAACTCATCGTAACTATCGGCTTTACGAGTATTTTCGGTACGGAAATTTAACGCCTTTTGATAAATATTATCCTGAATATCAACCAACAGTTTTTCAATATGCTCGGCCAAACCAGCTTGCTGCACGGTTTCTTTGGTTTTAGTATCCCGGCGGGCCAATTCGGCAGTACCGTTGGTCAGGTCGCGGCCGCCAATAGCAACACGCAAAGGTATGCCCTTTAACTCGTACTCGGCAAATTTAAAGCCCGGCCTTTGTGTATCCCTATCGTCATATTTTACGCGGATATTTTTAGCCTTTAGCGCTTTGGTGAGGTCAGCAACTACGGCGGATATCTGCGCAAGTTCTTCATCGCTCCTGAATATCGGTACGATAACAACTTGTATAGGTGCCAGTTTTGGCGGCAATACCAATCCGGCATCATCCGAGTGCGCCATTACCAACGCACCCATCAACCGGGTTGATACACCCCACGATGTTGCCCAAACATGATCAAGCTTACCTTCTTTGTTCGCAAATTTTACATCAAACGCTTTGGCAAAATTTTGCCCTAAAAAGTGCGATGTACCTGCTTGTAAAGCCTTACCATCCTGCATCAATGCCTCAATACAATAGGTATCCAAAGCTCCCGCAAAACGCTCGTTTGGCGTTTTACGGCCTTTTATTACCGGTAGTGCCAGCCAGTTTTCGGCAAAGTCAGCATATACGTCAAGCATTTGCTCGGTCTCGGCTATCGCTTCTTCGGCGGTAGCGTGGGCCGTATGTCCTTCCTGCCATAAAAACTCCGTAGTGCGTAAAAATAAACGCGTACGCATTTCCCAGCGCACAACATTAGCCCATTGGTTAATTAAAAGTGGCAGGTCGCGGTACGATTGTATCCAGCCTTTGTAAGTATTCCAGATGATTGTTTCGGAAGTTGGCCTTACAATTAACTCTTCTTCCAGTTTCGCATCTTCGTCTACAATAATATTCCCATTACCATCGTTCTTTAAACGGTAATGTGTAACCACAGCACACTCTTTGGCAAAACCGTCGACGTGGCTCGCCTCTTTCGAGAAGAACGATTTGGGTATAAACAGTGGGAAATATGCGTTACTGTGCCCTGTATCTTTAAACATTTGATCGAGTACCGCCTGCATCTTTTCCCAGATAGAGTAGCCGTATGGTTTGATCACCATACAACCCCTCACTGCCGAATGCTCCGCCAGGTCAGCTTTAACAACTAAATCATTAAACCATTGCGAATAATCCTCGTCTTTACTAATGATTCCTTTGCTCATAAAGTGGTATAAAATTTTGACTTTTTAATTATGTAATATATTGCCGCCAAATTTATAAATTTATACTTTATTTGAACTTTTACTTTTAACCATAATAAACCATGAAACTGAACATTACAAAAGGACTATTCCTTATCGGTGCAATTGCATTGAGTTCCTGTTCTACTCAAAATAAAATGGCATCGTCTTATGATGATGTTTACAACAATAAGGCCGTTGCCGGTGATCCGGTAGTTTATGCCGCAAAAGCCAACAATTACCGTCACGACGATTATAGCGCGTCATCTGATTACGGAAGCGATTATTATAACTACGATAGTTATACTGCACGTTTAAACCGTTTTTATAATTCACCATTCGGGTTATCCTATTACGACAACTTATACTATGGCAGCGTGAGCCCGTATTACAACGGTTTGGGCCTTGGCCTGGGTTTAGGCCTTACTTACGGCACTACCTATTATGGCAGCTACGGCTATACCTCAACTTACTATAACAACGGTTTTTACAACCCATACTACAACTACTCGGGTTATAACCCATACGGTTACGGCACTATTTATGGCTATAACAATACAGGGTATGGTGGCGTTTACGCTGCTTATAACCCTGCTACCCTTAACACCCCAAAACCATACCGTGGCGCCGGTATACCATCTGGCACCAACAGCTATGGTAGCGGTAACTACTACCCGCCCGCCACAGTTACAACACGTCCGCAAAGAACGTCGGCTGTTACACCTAACCCAAACAACCCGGTCACGGTTCAGCAGTCACGGCCGCAGCCTGCATATCAGCCGCAACCGGTATACCAGCAGCCACAGCCTGCAAACAATACCAACACGTCGAGCGGCAACACGTCCTCTTCGTCGGGTAGCGGCAATTCAAACAGCGGCGGTGGCGGTCGTCCAATAAGGCCTTAATTTACAGGTTAAAGAAACTTATGGTATAATCCGTGTGCAATAAATGAGTAAATAAAGCGTATTAGGTACATTGCACATGGGTTATACATTTTAAATCTTATAGTTTCCGAAAAACAACATCCAACACCATAAACATCTTACTTTAATGAAAATCAGATATTTGTTAACAGTAATGGCTATGGTAGCCATTACACAACATAGCTTTGCCCAATACTCTCAGGATGCCGCTTTGTTTTCGACGTCGCAACCAGGTTCCACTTCGCGCATAAAAGCCATTGGCAATGCCCAAACAGCTATCGGTGGCGATCTGAGTTCGATAAGCGGTAACCCGGCGGGTGTAGGCTTTTTTACCCATTCCGAAGCTTCGTTCACCGGCGAGTTTAACAGCTCGAACATAAAAGCAAACTATTTTGGTAATACAAGCAATGCAACAAGTTCAAACCCAAACTTAAATAATGCTTCGGTTGTATTTTATTCAAGGTTAAACACCCCGCGCGGGTCCGATAAAACAAAGGGTTGGTTAAGCCTCAACTTTGGCGTATCGTTTAACCGCACCAACGATTTTTACCAGAATGTTAACTACGGCGGCAACAACGGCACAAGCTCAATAGCTAACTACTATGCAAACCTGGCCAACCTTTACGGGATAGATAACGGTAATACTTTACAGGATTGGGCTTATGATCACGAATTGATCGACAAGTATTACATTGACCCATCAAACCATAGCTTAGGCTCCACCTACAAAAGCAATGTTAAACCAAACGTAGTTCAAAACAACGGCTCACAACGCGATGGTGGCCAAAACGAATTTAGCTTATCTATGGGTGCCAACTATAGCAACCAACTTTACCTTGGTGTTGGCATAGGCATTACCAGTTTACGTTACGATTTGACCAATACTTTTAACGAAACAGGTTCTGCATCAATATTAGACCCGGCTTTTAACCCGGTTACGGTAAACTATGCGTCTACTTATACCCAAAACCAGGCTACCACCGGCGATGGTTTTAACGCCCGGTTTGGTTTTATTTACAAACCTGTTGACGCGGTACGGATAGGCGCTACTTTTACTACACCTACTTATTACACCGTTCAAGACGATTACTCAGAATCGTTAGTAACAAAATACACAACAGGTACGGTTCCAAGCCCATCGCCCAGTGGGCCGCAAGATTATCCTTTTACCTACAACTTTCACACACCTTTAAAAGTAAGCGGCGGTTTAGCTGTATTTTTTGATCAGTACGGCTTTATTTCCGGCGATCTGGAGTATGTAGATTATTCATCTATTAAAATAAACAACACTAACGGTTACGATGCTACCGGTGATAACCAGGACCTGAGAACGTTATACCGCTCAACAGCCAACGCCAGGATAGGCGGCGAGCTACACCTTGACCAGGTATTTTTACGCGGTGGTTATAGTGTACAGGGCAACCCGCAAAAAACTTATGGCGGCGATACCAAAACAGCCAGCGCGGGCATAGGCTTAAGGTTAGAAAAATTTTATGTTGATGCCACTTATACCAATGTAACCGGCACGCAATCGGTTTTCCCGTATGTGCTGTCGGCGTCGTCACCACAAGCCGATCTTAATAAAACGTTCAATAATGTTTACCTTACCGTAGGCTTTAAATTCTAATACGATATTACCGTTATTAGCCCCGGCTTTATAAGTGCGGGGCTTTTTATTTTCCTTTTAACCACTTATTTGCTGCCCGCATAAAACCATGCCCCAGGTAACCCCATATATTGATGAGCATTTTGACGGGCAGATATGGAAGCTCGATATCGACGGCAATGGCGACCTTTTGCTGCTTGAAATACGCAACGCCGCGAATAAAGAAGTATCATTTGCAGCTATATCGTTAACTACCGGCAAAACAAATTTTAAAAACCTGGTGCAGCGCGAAACATGGCTATCAGGCCTTAGTGGTGGTTACAACGGCATTGTTTTTTTGCACGGCTTTGAAGCGGCACAATCGCCAAACCGCAAAGGCATTACAGCTATCGCGGGTATTTCGGGTGCCCCGCTATGGAGTAATTTTATATATACCATCAGTAAATTTAGCGTAAATGGCCTAATCGCATACAATACACAGTTACAGCCTGTAAAACTTTTATTACTTGATGCTAAAACCGGTGCAATTTTACGGCCCTTTAATGTATCAATTGATATTGAACTAAACCAGAAAATTGTATTACCCCAAATTTTAAACAACTTGCCGCCAGAATTTAATGCTTTTTTTGATGGCGAATTGCAGGGGAACGTTCATTACATGGAGCACAATGATTTTAGAATTGTATCTTTGCACAGCCTAAAACATGGTGTACTTGATCAGCTACTGCTGATCACCCAAAACGGGAGCCTTGTTTACCAGGACATATTAACTGATAAAATACAAAAGTTGCAACCCGAGGCGTTTATAATGTACGGTAACAAACTCATCTGCATTAAAAACACCCGGGAATTAAAAGTTTTTAATTTATAGTACCAGCTAAAAACCAATAATGAAGTTTAAATTTCTGTTATTTACCATACTCCTATCATCTATATCGGCAACCATATTTGCCCATACAGTGTTCGACTCTATAGGCGTCGAAAATCAAAATGGTAAAAAAATAATTCTGCATAAGCTCGATCCGCAAGACAATTATTTTTCTGTAGGCCGCCGCTATAAAATATCTCCAAATGTTATTATGGACTTTAACAAAGGTGCCAAAATGCAGGTGGGCGATGTGATCAAGGTGCCTACCGATCTGCCTTTTACATCATCAAAAGCATCTTCGGTAAAACCAAACGGTGCGGCAACAATGCAATATAAAGTATCGCCCGGCGAAACGCTTTTTGGCATCGCCAAAAAATTTGGCAGCACGGTTGACGAACTGATCATGACCAACGGCTTAAAATCGAACACCTTGATACCAGGCCAAATATTACTGGTTAAATCAACCAACCCGCCAGCCGAGGGTACCGCCGAAGTTGAAAAACCCGCGGTTAAGCAACCCGAAAAAGCAGCTGAAAAGCCAATCGTAACTACACCCAGGCCGGTAGAGAAACCGGTTACTGCCGTTACAAAACCGATAGAAAAACCATCGCCTAAAGTTGCCGATAACCTGCCGGGTAAATCCACGCAAAAGTCGGACGATGTATTTATTGAAAAACCCGAGGAACCGGATACTAAATTACCACCAACCGCTAAACGCGACTCGACGGCAGTTTCAAAAGATAGCCTGGATTTTTCGGGGCACAAGATTGTTGGTGATAAATTTGGCCTGAGCGAAAAAAACGAGCGTGGCATTGCCGTTTGGATGGATAACGAAAGTGTTGACCCCAATAAAAGGCTGATCTTGCATCGCACAGCGCCGGTTGGCACCGTAATCAAAATAACCAATCCCATGACCAATCGCACTGTTTTTGCTAAAGTTGTTGGTCGTTTTACCGAAAACGAAAACACTAAAGATGTGATTGTGGTGATGACCAAGAATGTGGCCGAAGCGTTAGGCGCGTTAGATAAACGTTTCCATGTATTGATCAGCTACGGTATCCCTAATGAGTAAACCATATATTATAGGCATCGCGGGTGGCAGCGGTTCGGGCAAAACGTTTTTTTTAAACTGTTTTTTAAACCACTTTAAATCCCAAGAGGTTTGCCTGGTATCGCAGGACGACTACTATATCCCGGTAGCCGATAACATGACGCCCGAGCAAAACAGGTTATACAACTTCGACCTGCCACATACCATCGACCGCGAGCATTTTATTGAAGATATTGATAAACTGATCTCGGGACAATCATTCACCAAAAAGGAATATTGCTTTGGCAACCCCAACGCCGTCCCAAAAATGCTTGAGATCAAACCCGCTCCTATCATTATTGTTGAGGGCCTGTTTATTTTACACTTTCGCGATATCGCCGCGTTGCTGGATATGAAAATATTTATCGATGCCGATGAGGAAATTGCCCTACAACGCCGTCTTAAACGCGACCTTATAGAACGCGGGTATTCGCAGGATGATGTAATGTACAAATGGATAAACCATGTTGTACCCGCTTACAAAGAGTTTCTATTGCCTTATATGAGCGAGTGCGACAAGGTAATTACCAATAACAGCCATGTTGCCGAGGATATTATCTCGGTAACGGAAGAAATAAGTAAGGAGTTGAAAGTAATGCTGAATAGTTGATTAAGTGAGTGGTGAGTGGTTCTTTGAGTAAGCACTAAAAACCTAATCAACTTAATAAACCTGATCAACCAATTTAAATAACCATTTCCGGTATCTCGCCTTCAATAATCAACTTCCCTGCCGTTGCCGCCTTAATTTCTTCAACGCTTACGCCTGGCGCACGCTCCAATAGTTTAAATCCGCCTTCGGGTAAAACATCCAGTACAGCCAACTCGGTCACTATTTTTTTTACGCAATGAACGCCCGTTAAAGGCAAGGTGCATTGCGGCAAAAGCTTTGACTCTCCGGCCTTATTTACATGCTGCATGGCTACAATAATGTTTTCGGCACTTGCTACCAGGTCCATGGCACCGCCCATGCCCTTCACCATTTTGCCGGGGATCTTCCAGTTGGCTATGTCACCGTTTTCCGAAACTTCCATTGCGCCTAAAATGGTCAGGTTCACTTTTTTAGCGCGTATCATACCAAAGCTCATAGCCGAATCGAATATAGCCGAACCAGGCAGCATGGTGATGGTTTGCTTGCCTGCGTTAATAACATCCGGGTCTTCTTCGCCTTCAAAAGGGAAAGGTCCCATACCTAACAAGCCATTCTCCGACTGCAACACCACATCTATTTCTTTGGGGATATAGTTGGCAACAAGCGTGGGTATGCCTATGCCCAGGTTTACATAGTAACCATCTTTAACTTCTCGCGCAATGCGTTTGGCAATATCATTTTTATCAAGCATGTGGTTTAATTGGTGATCAAAGTTAACAAGTTTAACAGGTTAGTTTACCTGCTCAAATAACAAATTAACGTTAGGGTCAATATTAAGTGCCGATGGTTTATCAATCGATGGGATTTTTACTGTAGTGACCTTATCTTTCACCCTAAACGAATACACTTTTTTATCAGAAGGAATGGTTAACTCTATCGGAAAATCAAACAAAGCTTCCTGGGTTTGCTCAATATGTATTACCAAAGCTTTACTCTGTTCATCGTAATCCGATGTTATTTTAAGTTTAGGGTGCCCTGCGGTTAGCAGCCATTGCTTAAAAAATGGAGCCAGGTTCAACCCTGAGTTAATTTCAAATATATGCCGCAAGTCGTCGGTATTGGCATTTTTGTTTTTATATATGTTGTAATACTCCCTTACCGAGCGCCAAAAAATGGTATCGCCTAACTTACGGCGCAGCATATGCAGCACCCAGCCGCCTTTTTCATAACTGTTGGCGTTAAGCAATTGTGTAAAGTTACTGGTCACGGCGGTATCCACCACCGGTGTAAAGCGCCGCTTGGCGAAAGCTGTTACCTTACGACGTTGGCTTTGCAACATGCTTTTAAGCGTATCAACACCGTATTTATGCTCAAAATAAAGGTCGGTCATATAAGTAGCAAAGCCCTCGCTTAACCAAAGGTGCGCCCAGTTCTTTTCGGACGCGGCATCGCCAAACCATTGGTGTGCTATCTCGTGTGCCATTAACGATTCTATCCCCTTATCCCCTACCGACTTTTCAAAGTAAAATATCGCGCTCGCGTTCTCCATGCCGCCAAATATGGTTTTTGACTGCACATTGGCCAGTTTTTCGTAAGCAAACGCGCCCATCTTTTCAATATAGTAGGGCAGTATTTCTTTGGCTACGGCATAGTCATGGAAGCCCTTGTTCTTGTTCTCATTAAACACATAAGCATAAATTGGGATGCCTTGCACATCGGCAGTATGGTCAATAGCAAAATCGGCCACGCCAATTACCATTACTTTGGTTGATATGGGTGCTGCCTCTTTATAATGCGTCAGCTTTAAATGATTGGATAACGTTGTTTCAGTTACTTTTAACCCGTTTGCAATAACCTGGTAGTGGTCGGGCGTAGTAACTATAAAATCAACAGTGGCTTTATCAGCCGGGTGGTCAACACAAGGCAGCCAGTTATGTGCGCGGTTAGGCCAGTTATCACCAAAAAAACTGCGGTGCCCAAACATGTTGTTGGCAATGATCAAACCATCTGCCGGTATGCCCGAATACGTTATCGTATAGCTATGATCTTCCGACCGTTTGGCAGGCGAATAGATCACCACATTGTCGCTATCCTGTACAAATTTGAGCAGCTTCCCGTTTTCGCTTACTGCGGATACCAGCATCCCTTTGCCTTTGGCATTGGTTTTTACCAGATTTAAACTAAAGGTATCACCGTTTTTCAAGTACCGCACACTGATCACAGCCTGGCCTTGCATCACATTATCTGCATCATTTAGCTTAATACTAAACTCATAATGCCTTACGTCAACCGGGGCGTCGGGTAATTGGGCAAAGGCCGAATTAATACTCAGCAAGGTCAACAACAGCAAAAAATAACGGCGCATAAAAAATAGCATTGGTTAGTTTTAAAGGTATAAAAAACCGGCATATCCGGCAATCGATATTTTTGGTTGGCGCATTTTGACGGTAACTATTTGTTGGCTACCTTTGTATACTGCTTCGGCAGATCATTTTATCCAAAGGTTTACGCCTGAGTATGTCAGCTTTCCCACTCCGGGAATTAAATACTAAGTAAACCGGAATACATTCAATCATTTTTTATTTTTTTATAATGACACCACAACCGTTTGATTATAACTCTACGCGCAGCAAATTGCTGTTAACCGAATACGGGCGTAACGTACAAAATATGGTAAAGTATATTGTTGCTTTACCAACCAAAGAAGAACGCAACCGCTACGCCGCTGTAGTGATCGACTTGATGGGCTTTTTAAACCCGCACTTACGCGATGTTGCCGATTTTAAGCACAAGCTATGGGACCACCTGCACATCATCTCCAATTTTGAGATAGATGTTGACTCGCCTTACCCGCCGCCAAGTCCCGAGGCTATCCATTTAAAACCTGAGCCATTAAAATATCCGCACCAGCGCATTAAATACAAGCACTATGGTAAAACCATCGAGCTGATGATAACCAAAGCCAAAAGCATACAGGAACCCGAGCGGCGTAACCACATGGTACATGCCATTGCAAATTTCATGAAAATGGCTTATGTACAATGGAACAAGGATTCGGTTGCCGATGAAACCATTTTTAATCATCTGTACGAACTATCGGGCGGTGAGTTGAAACTGGACGAAAGCACCAACCTGAACAAAGTTGAGTACCGCACCACCCATAAAGCTGAAAACACCAACCGTGGCCGCACCAATAACAACCAGAATAATAACAACCGGGGCGGCGGTGGTCGTACCAATAACAATCCCCGTCAAAACAATAACCAAAACAACCGTAACCGCAATACCGGTGGTGGCGGAGGGCGCAAGTACTAACTGTTTTTAGTTAATAAGTTATTGGTTATTGAGTTATTAATATAACCCAAAGCCATTATCTTAGCAGCATAAGCCAACCAATAACTTAATAACAAATAACCAATAACTAACCAAATGGGCGCATTTGAAATTAAAGGCGGCAAGCCGTTAAAGGGCGAAATAACGCCACAGGGTGCAAAAAACGAAGCCTTACAGGTAATTTCGGCAGTATTGCTGACCGACGAAAAGGTTACCATCAGTAACATCCCCGATATTGTTGATGTTAACAAACTGATAGAACTGTTGGGCGATATGGGTGTGATAGTTGAACGTACAGCTCCCGATACCTATACTTTTGAAGCTAAGGATATCCACCTTGATTTTTTTCAGTCGCCAATATTTAAAGCCAAAGGCGGCAGTTTACGCGGGTCCATCATGATCGTTGGCCCTTTGTTGGCGCGTTTTGGCAAAGCCGCTATACCTAAACCCGGCGGCGATAAAATTGGCCGCCGCAGGTTGGATACCCACTTTTTAGGTTTCGAAAAATTAGGTGCCCGCTTTGATTATAACCCCGAAAATGGCTTTTTTAATGTTGATGCTTCCAACTTAAAGGGCACGTATATTTTACTGGACGAGGCCTCTGTAACCGGCACCGCCAACGTGGTAATGGCCGCAGTTTTAGCCAAAGGTACAACCACCATTTACAATGCCGCCTGCGAGCCTTATTTGCAGCAATTGTGCAAAATGCTTAACCGCATGGGTGCAAAAATTACGGGCATTGGCAGTAACTTGTTAACTATCGATGGTGTAACTAAACTTGGCGGTACAGACCACCGTTTACTGCCCGATATGATCGAGATAGGATCGTTCATTGGCTTAGCGGCCATGACCGGGTCTGAGCTCACCATAAAGGACGTACACTACGATGAGCTGGGCATGATACCCGATGTGTTTAAACGCCTGGGCATTAAACTGGAACGCCGCGGCGATGATATTTATATCCCTGCGCAGGAGCATTACGAGATCGAAACCTTTATCGATGGCTCCATCATGACCATTGCCGATGCGCCTTGGCCGGGCTTTACCCCCGACCTGTTGAGCATTGTTTTGGTGATAGCCACACAGGCCAAAGGCTCGGTGTTGATACATCAGAAGATGTTTGAGAGCCGGTTGTTCTTTGTGGATAAACTGATAGATATGGGGGCGCAGATTATCCTTTGCGACCCGCACCGTGCAACGGTTATCGGCTTAGATAAGCAAGTGCAATTACGCGGTATTAAAATGACTTCGCCTGATATACGCGCCGGGGTATCATTACTGATCGCTGCTTTATCGGCCAATGGCACATCAACCATTTACAACATTGAACAAATTGAGCGCGGCTACCAGCATATTGATGAGCGCTTGATAGCACTTGGCGCGGATATAAGAAGGGTCGAGTAAACCCTGATAATATAAAAGCACAAAAAAAGGGTATTGTGGTTTTCACAATACCCTTTTTATTTTTTCACTAATTGTTAAGTAGTAGGATCACTGGCATCCAGTTCATCTGCAATTTGCAGCGGTGATTTTTCTTTCTTAAATATTGCTGCACCAATTAAGCTAACAAGGGCACCGATAACAGCGTATCCTATAGCTACGCCAAAGGCTCCAAATATAGGGCCATATTTAGTGGCAATGCTCATCCCTTTTTCAATCTGATCGTCACTCATTCCCTTTTGCACCATCCCTGCCCGGGCTACTTCTAACGATTTTGCAAAAACGTCGGGGCTCAATATCGCGCAATATAAATAGGTAAACACCGCTAACATGAGGCCATTAAACACAGCGTACCTAAAGCCTGCGCCAAAGCCTTGGTTAAATGTAATGTACCCGCCAAGTTGGGCTTTAAATTCTTTTTGGGTCAAAAACAAACATGTCAAAAAAGGAATATATCCAAGATACTTTACCGGGCTGTTCAAATCCAATTTTGCAAATTGAATACCGTAAGTTATAACAATAGCGCACAATACGCTGATAAGCGCCCATTTTGTTGCTGCCCCCGTTGAGTTTGGTTCTGTTTTAGTTTCCATAATATTTTTTATGATTGGTTAAAGGTTTCTAATATACTCAAAACTGCCATATCAAAGTCTTTATCTACAGCATTTTGTGCAATAACTTTTTTGGTTTCGGCAGTTGGTGTTATGTCGTAAAAAAAACACATCACCGGGTAAAACAATTCTTTCAATTCCGATTCCTCGTCAATCTTACCGGCAGCTACGGCGATTTCCTCGATGGTGCTTTCCATCAGTATCTGGTTCTCTATCACATCTTCGTAAATGCGGTACTCGTCCTGAAACTCGTCCTCGTCAACCAGTAAAAACTCCTTTAAAAAGTCTTCCAGTTCAGGCTCAATTTGCTCATCGTGGCACTCATTGATATATAAAAGCACATTTAAAAGCTCTGTTCCGCGGTCAAGGGTATCCTCCTCTATCTGCTCCCACTCCGGTGATTCCAGGTAATCTTCTTCCAGCTTGATCACATCGGCGCTAAAAAAGTTCATCAGCAACAGGTCAAAAAACACTTCGCGTAAAGCTTCCAATTGCGGGTTGGCATCAAATACGGCATCAAGCAGGTCAACTTTATCCAGGTAAGGCTCATCGGCCGAGAACGCCTTGACCAGTTCATCGTTAATTGCTTTTACGTTGAGGCCTTTGCCCTGTAAAAATAACTCAGTAGCGTTTTGTATGGCTAACTGTATTTTAGCGTCCATCATGGTTTAGGGTTTAAATAACTGGTTGTTGTTATAAGTGAGCAGCACCTTGCCGGTTAACTGTGTATCAATAAAAGGCGAATTGTACGATTTGGAAAGATTATTTTGCTTGGTAAACGTCCATTGCTGTTTTGTATCCAAAATAACAAGGTTAGCTTTATTTCCCTCGGTTATAGCGGGCACTTCAACATTTAAAATATTACGCGGCGCTATCGCCAGCTTGTTAACAATAGTCTCGACAGGCAAGCCAGCCTTCAATACGAGTGAAAAAGCGGTTTGCAAACCGATGATGCCAAATTCGGCAACCTCAAACTCTACGGCCTTAAATTCAACCTCGTGAGGCGTATGTTGCGATACGATAGCATCAATTGTATTATCGTTCAGGCCGGTCAATAAAGCATCAACATCGTCCTGCGTTCGCAGTGGTGGTTTTACTTTGTATTGCGAATCAAATCCAACCAGCGCATCGTGGGTGAGCACCAAATGGTGGGCTGCCACATCGCAGGTAACTTTTAAGCCTTTTTGTTTTGCCTGCCGGATGAGGTCGACCGATTGCCGGGTTGATACCGTGCTAAAGTGTATCTTCGATCCGGTATATTCGGCCAGGTACAGGTCGCGGGCTATCATCAGCTCTTCGGCTAAAGCCGGGATGCCTTTCATCCCTAAAAGGGTACTTACCTCGCCCTCGTGCACTTTGGCCTTACCGGCGATGGCCTTATCTTCGGGGTACGAAAACACAAGGCCATCAAAACCTTGCGCATATAATAAGGCACGCTCCATTAAACCGGCATCCTGCACCGGGTGTTTGCCATCGGTAAAGGCTTTGGCGCCGCTTTGGTGCATATCAAACATTTCGGCCATATCTTTGCCTTCGCATTTGTGCGATATGGTGCCCAGCGGGTAAATATCAACCAAATTGCCTTTGGCCTTATTCAGTATAAATTCAACTTCCGATTTTGAATGTACCGGTGGCTGTGTGTTGGGCATTAACGCCAAACCTGTAAAGCCCCCGGCAGCGGCGGCCTGTGTCCCTGTTTGCAGGTCCTCTTTGGTTTCGAGGCCCAACTCCCCAATGTTACAGTTCAGGTCAAAAAAACCTGGCGAAACATATTTCCCGGTAGCATCTATAACCTCCGCGCTGCTTTTTATACCCGTCGCTATTTGTTTGATCACCCCATCTTCGATTAAAATATCGGTAACTTGCTGATGATGTTTGGATCGCGGATCAATAACGGTGGCAGATGTGATAAGCAGGTTCATTGATAGGTTGCTTTTGCTTTGCATAAAATGGGTCAGGCTGGTACAATGGCCTCGTGGTGCTCATTTTGATAAAACCTGATGAGCAATATTTCGGCCGCCAGGCATATCAGGCTCAAAATTATACAAAGTTTCCATAATTCTAAGCCAATATTTGCTTTGGCCACAGTATCTTTTAACGATTGCGGGCCGGCATCAAAAACCATATTGCCTGTGCCGGTCAATTGCGCTTTCAAGGCATCATCGTTCAGATAGGTCAGGTCGCTTTCGCTTCGGTTATTGTTAAAAGCCAAATGGGTTACAACGCTATCTTGCTTTTTTAATTCGTAATTACCCGGAATGTGCACCTGGTCAGAAAAATAAAGTATTGTACTACCCTCCTGCTGCCGTACATCAGGGATAATTACCTGGTCGTGGTTACTCAGTTTTAACAACTGTTTGTCTGATGTTTGGATAGGCAAGGTCTCAACACTTTCATCCTGGCCGATAGTATAAAACAACGGCTGATCGCGCCCGCTTAATAGAGCTATTTTAAACATCAGCGGTACAAACAGTGCATGGTGCGATAAATTGCTATACGCATCGTTTAATGGCACTGCCGATATATATACCTTGCCTTTGCCGCTAATATAATCTGCAAAAAAGGGTTGTTGCCCTGGTAGTTCGAGCAGGCTCTCGCGCTGCGCCCTTACACCCGAACTAAAACGGTAATATTTTGTAGCCACCGGCAGGTCGGGGTTTTGCGGCATTTGCTCAAATATATTTTTAAAAACCTTGCTTTGCAGGTTTATCCCCGTGATCTTGGTTTTTTCGGTTATCAGCGCTTCGGGGACATCAACACCCATGGGTTGCAACAGGGCTTTATAACTTACCATATCCGCTCCATCAGCTGGAAAGACCGCCAGTGTGCCGCCTTTGGCTACATAAGCTTTAAGCTGTTGGGCCAACCCCGTTGAAACGGCTTTAACATCGGTTAAAACTACAAAAGCGTATGTGGGCAACGTAGCATAATCCACATTGCCGTTGTGCACCGCATCAGCCTTAAAAAATGGGTCGGTGTTAAACACAGCGTTTAGGTATTTGTTAGGTTCGCCGCCATCTATCAGCAATAAAGGCATTTGTTGCTGTACTTTAAAAGTCAGATAAAACTGGTTGTCAAAACTAATTGGATTATCTTGTAGTTGTATCTCGGCACTTTGCCAGCCTGCCTGCAGACCTGAAAAACTTAAAGTATCATTCTGTACGCCGCGTGCATTGATGGTAAAACTGCCCAACGCTTTTTGAACGCCATCTACTATTAGTTTTAGCGGCACCTTTTCGGCTTTTTCATCAGCATAATTATGAATGGCCACTACCATTTTTTCGCTTTCGCCCGGGCGGTGAATAGCATTGAGCATCCACACCGAGTCGACAGTTACATTGGGTAACGAGGTGGCTTTTAATTTAACCAGGTTAACCGCAGCGTTATCAGGCGTTTTTAAAGGATGTTGTGTAAACAGGTTCTTTTGAAAGTCGGACAGTATATAGATGTTTTTAATTGATGCGGATTGCATGTTTAACAAATTTTGCTGACGGTTAATAATGGCCTGCAACTTACGGCTTTGCGGACTTATTTTGACCTGATCAACCGCGTCGTTAAACTCCTCACGGCTAAGCAGTCTTTGGTGCCGGCCTTCAAAATCCTGGGTCAACAATTGAAAACGGTCGTTGAGCCCATAGCCCGATGCGATCTCTTTAGCCCGGCGTCGGGCCTCATCAAGCAATGTACCCTCGCGGTTTACCGTTTGCATGGAGTACGAGTTATCTATAAATATGCTCACCATGTGCTGCCTGCCCGATACGTTATGCTCATGTGGTGATGGTATATACGGCTTGGCGAATGCGAAAACCAAAAATGTAAGTGCCAGCAAAC